>JAABUX010000238.1_pt1 | contig 94523 bp, 110 predicted proteins | sample 5561851 | NCBI WGS metagenome assembly JAABUX01 (sample SAMN10711883, study PRJNA513361) | rock metagenome | isolation source: Antarctica rocks | place: Antarctica: Victoria Land, Richard Nunatak red sandstone | collected 2016-01-03 | reverse complement strand
TTTGCTGCGCGACGCCGCCGGCAACCGCCTGGCCAAACGCGACCGGGCCCTCGCGATCAGCTCCCTGCGCGAGGCCGGCCGAGCCCCCGCCGACATCATCGACGAGATCGCCCGGCTCACGGCTCGATCAGCGCCACCTTGATCGATACCGTCGCCTCCACCGGCGTCTCGCCTGCTTCGGTCGCGATCGGCGGCGGCGGCGCGCCCACCGGCATCGCCGCCGACATCCGTATCGGCAGCTGCCGATACGGCCCGCTTCCCTCCTGCCCGATCGTGATCTCCTGCATCGCGCCGAGCTTGCGCCCCGCCGCCTCCGCGACCGCCTTCGCATCCGCCAGCGCCTGCCGCACCGCCTCGGTCTCGAGCTCGCGCCGCGACCCCTCCAGCGCGGCCTCGCTCGGCTGCAAGACCGTGCTCTCGACCGAATTGGCGCCGTTCTGCAAAGCCCCAGCCACCACCGCCCCCAACCGCTCCGCCGACATCCGGAACGTCACCCGCACTTGGCCGGAATAGCCCACGATCCGGTTCGCGCCTCCCTTGCTCCCATCGATGTCCGGCAGCACCGAAACGCCCTGCGTCCGCAGCCGCTCCACCCCCGCCCCGCGCAGGAAGGTCATCAACCGCTCCGACCCGGCGCCCAGCGTCTTTTCCACGCCGGCCAGCTCCGGCGACTGCGCCTGCACCGCCAAAATCACTTCGGCCACCGTGTTCGATAAACGCGCCCGCGCCGTCGCCGACGTCGAGATCGAGCCCGGCGCATCGGCCCACGCCGGCCCCGCCAGCAAACAGCACATCACCCCAACCATCGCCCGCATCGCAGCCCCCCCGCGTTCCGCCCCCACATCTCGCGCGGCCGCGAACGTCTTTCAATCGCGCCGCACCGCCGCTATGAGCGAACTTCGCTCGAGGAGATGGTCGATGATCTGGATGCGGCGCCTATTCGCAGGCCTGGCCCTGCTTCTCTCCGCCCACGCGCACGCGGAGGACAAGGTCCTCAACATCTATAACTGGACCGATTACATCGACCCCAAGCTGATCGATCAATTCACCGCCGAGACCGGCATCAAAGTCCGCTACGACGTCTACGACAGCCTCGAGACCCTCGAAGGCAAGCTCCTGGCCGGCAATTCCGGCTACGACATCGTCGTCCCCACCGCCGAGCCCACCTTCTCCCGCCTGATCAAGGCTGGCGCCCTGCAGCCGCTCGACAAAGCCAAGATCCCCAACCTCAAGAACGAAGACGCCGCCCTCATGCAGCGCGTCCAGACCAGCGATCCCGGCAACCGATACGGCGCCATCTATCTCTGGGGCACGCTCGGCCTCGGCATCGTCCCGGCCAAGATCAAGACGCTCGCCGCCGACGCCCCGCTCACCTCGTGGGACCTATTGCTCAAGCCGGAATGGGCCAAGAAGCTCGCCCCCTGCGGCATCGTCATGATGGACAGCGCCATCGACACCATCCCCAGCGTCCTGAAATACCTTGGCAAAAATCCCGAGAGCAGCGATCCGAAGGACCTCGAGGCGGTCGAGAAGACGCTTATGGCGATCCGCCCCTACATCAAGACCTTCGCCTCCGGCGGCGCTCTCGAAATGCTCGCCAGCAACGACATCTGCGTCGCCATGGACTACTCCGGCGACGTCGTCCAAGCCGCCGCCCGCGCCCGCGAAGCCAACAAGGACGCGGTCGATTACGTCCTGCCGAAGGAATTCACCGAATACACCTTCGACATGCTCGCCGTGCCGAAGGACGCCCCGCACCCCCAGGCCGCGATGCAGTTCATCGACTTCATCCTGCGCCCGGCCAACATGGCCGCCATCACCAACATGGTCGGCTATCCCAACGCCGTCCCCGACAGCCTCGCCGACGTCAAGCCCGACGTGAAGCAGAACACCAACGTGTTCCCGACGCCCGCGATGCTCGCCAACGCCTTCACCGCCCGCGCGCCCGCCACAGCAGCCGAACGCGCCCGCACCCGCATGTGGGCCCGCTTCAAAGCCGGCTCCTGACGCTGCAATTGCCTACCGCACCGGTGGCCGAAGTCGACATCGAGGGCCTCACCGTCCGCTACGGCCCGGTGACCGCGCTCGAAAACCTGGACCTCCAGATCGCCAGCGGCGAGATGTTCGTCCTCCTCGGCGGCTCCGGCTCCGGCAAGACCACCCTGCTCCGCGCCCTCGGCGGCTTCATCGAGCCGTCCGCAGGCAGCGTCGTCCTCAACGGCCAGGACATCACCCGCCTGCCGCCGCACCGCCGCCCGGTCAACACCACCTTCCAGTCCTACGCGCTGTTCCCCCACATGACCGTCACCGACAACATCGCATTCGGCCTGCGCCGCCAAGGCGCCGACCGCCGGGCGATCCAGTCCCGCGTCGCCGAACTGCTCGACCTCGTCCGCTTGCGCGACTTCGCCCACCGCAAGCCGGACGTGCTCTCCGGCGGCCAACGTCAACGCGTCGCCCTCGCCCGCGCCCTCGCGCCGAAACCGCGCCTCCTGCTCCTTGACGAACCGATGTCCGCGCTCGACCGGTCTTTACGCGAACAAACCCGCCAGGAACTCTTGCGCGTCCAGCGCCAGACCGGCACCACCTTCGTCCTCGTCACCCACGACCAGGACGAGGCGCTGGCCATGGCCACCCGCATCGGCTTGCTGCATCACGGCCGCCTCGCCCAGGTCGGCACCCCGGCCGAACTCTACGAACGGCCCGCAAGCCGCTACGTCGCCGGGTTCATGGGCAACGACAACGTGCTCGCGGCCACCGTCGTCGAACCCGGCCCCCCGTCCCGCCTCGAGATCGACGGCGTCGGCCCGGCCCAGGCCGCCTGCGCCGCGCCGCCCGGAAAGGTTTGGCTTGCGCTCCGCCCCGAACGCCTGCGCATCGAGCCCGGCGCCGCCGCTGGCCTAAACCAAGCCTGCGGCACCGTCGCCGAGGGCGCCTATTTCGGCGACTACGCCGACTACAGCGTCCGGCTCGCCAGCGGCGCCGCGCTCCAGGTCATGCAACCGCTCGCCACCGGCTTCGGCGCCGGCCTCCTCCCCCCAGGCACCGAAGTCACCCTCTCCTGGTCCCCCGAAGCCTGCGTCCTCTTGGCCGAATGAACCGCACCGCGATCCTCGCCCCGATCTGGCTCTGGCTGCTGATCTTCGTCGTCGCCCCCGTCCTCATCGTCGCCGCCCTCTCGTTCTCCACCGCCATCACCGGCGTCCCCCCCTTCACCCCCCTCCTGCACGACCCCGACCCGGCCAACTACCAACTCCTCGTCCAGGACGACTACTACCTCGACGCCGGCCTCAAGAGCCTCCTCGTCGCTGCCATCTCCTCCATCGCCTGCCTGCTCATCGGCTATCCGATGGCGCTGGCCATCGCCCGCGCCCCCGAACGTTGGCGCTCCGGCCTGCTGCTCCTGGTCATGCTCCCGTTCTGGACCGGCTTCCTGCTCCGCATCACCGCCTGGATCGGCCTCTTGCGCGACGACGGCTGGATCAACCTCGCCCTCGGCCTAGTCCATCTCGGCCCGGTCAAGCTGCTCTACACCAACCTCGCGATGTACATCGGGGTCACCTACGCCTACCTCCCGTTCATGATCCTGCCGCTCTACGCCCGCCTCTCCCGCCGCGACCCCACCATCGAGGAAGCCGCCGCCGACCTCGGCGCCAACCCCTGGACCACCTTCCGCACCGTCACCCTGCCGCTCTCGCTGCCAGGCATCGCGGCCGGGCTGGCCCTCGTGTTCATTCCGGCCATGGGCGAATACGTCATCCCCGAACTTCTCGGCGGACCCGGCGCCCAAACCGTCGGCCGCGCCCTCTGGAACGAGTTTTTCTCCAATCGCGACTGGCCGACGGCTGCCGCACTCGCCAACGCCCTCCTGGTTATCCTCCTGTTGCCGATGGTCCTGCTCCGGACCCGCCGATGAGACGCGGCCGCTTCCTCGGCGCCTGCCTGCTGGCCGGCTACGCCTTTCTCTACATCCCGATCATCCTGCTGGTCGCCACCAGCTTCAATCCGTCGCGCCTGACCACGGTCCTCTCCGGCTTCTCGCTCCGCTGGTATGCCGCCCTCTGGCAGGACGACAAGCTCATCGCCGCCACCCTGCTGTCGCTGCGCATCGCCGCCATCTCCGCCACCGGCGCCACCATTCTCGGCACCTTGGCCGGCTACGCCCTCGCCCGCTTCGGCCGCTTCCGCACCCGCGGCGCCTTCGCGAGCCTGATCTCCGCCCGCCTCGTCCTGCCCGACGTCCTCGTCGGCCTCTCCCTGCTGCTGCTCTTCGTCCAGATGGAACAAACCTTCGGCTGGCCCGAAGGCCGCGGCGCGCTGACCATCACGCTCGCCCACATCTCCGTCAGCCTCTCCTACGTCGCGGTCGTCATCGAAGCCCGCCTGTCCGACGCCGGCACCGATCTCGAAGAGGCCGCCATGGACCTTGGCGCCTCCCCCCTCAAAGCCTTCCTCCTCGTCACCCTGCCCCTGCTCAGCCCGGCACTCCTCTCCGGCTGGCTGCTCGCCTTCACCCTTTCGCTCGACGACCTCGTCGTCGCCACCTTCACCTCAGGCCCCGGCGCCTCGACGCTGCCCATGGTCGTCTTTTCCGCCCTCAAACTCGGCATCACCCCCGAACTAAACGCCCTCGCCACCGTCATTCTGTTTGTCGTCACGATCGCCCTCGGCAGCGCTTGGATGATGCAACGCTATGTAGCAGCGCCCAAATCGAGTGACGCTAAAACGGGGATTCGGTAATGTCGTCTCGCATGCAAGTCGCCTCAGAAATTCAGCAGATCGGCGAAGATGTCGCCCAAGCCGTCGTCGGTGCCGGGGTCATCGACAAAGTCGAGGTCCGACCCGGCTGGAGCACGTCCGACGAGCCAACATACGAGTTCTTCTTCAGAGTCGATCCAGCTCGTCTCACGATCAATTCCGGGCTCGTCCACATTCACTTATCCCGACACCTGCTTGACGCGCTATCCGAGCGTGGCGACGAGCACCGTCCGATCGTACATCTGCTCGATGAGCGAGACTGGAACGAGTGGTCGAATGCCTGATGCGGGCCAATTGCTCCTTGTCGCTCGTCAGTTGGTCGATCTTGCGGGAAGCACGACGATCTTCACCATCGGTCCCGTCGACGCTCACCTTCGGCGTGCTGTGTCGACTGCCTACTACGCCTTGTTCCACAAAGCCGTGAGCGCCGCGGCCGAGCGTCTCGTTGGAACTGACAAATTGCACACTGCCGCATATCGGCTTATTTACCGCGCCTATGACCATCACCGGATGAAGGAGGTTTTCACCGCCCTCCAAGCCTCCGTACTCAGACCTCCCTATCCCGATCGTCTCGGTAGATCTTCCGTCTCTCAAGAACTGCGCAATTTCGCGATTGCGTTCGTAACGTTGCAGGAGGCGCGGCAACTCGCTGATTATCACCCGGGGTTTCTGCTGCTCCTTCTCGACGCATCAGCCCTCGTGAACGCGGCCATTCAGGCCGTCGCCAGCTTCGACCGCATCCCCGACGACGAGCAACGCGACGTCCTCGCCCTCATGCTCGTCGGCGCAAGAGCCTAGTCCAATGCGCATAGCTATTCGGATTGCCCCTGCAGCACGGCAAGCCTAGGCTCCAAACCGCTTTCTGCACCGCATCACCGCCGGAATCCCGCCATGCACATGACCGCCGAACGCCTGGACCGAATCAGCCCTAGCCAGACGATCGCCATTGCCACCAAGGCCCGCGCCATGAAGGCTGACGGTCGCAACGTCATCAGCCTGGCCGCCGGCGAGCCCGATTTCGACACGCCCCAGAACGTCAAGGACGCCGCCATCAAGGCCATCCAGGCCGGCGACACCAAATACACCGACGTCGCCGGAACCCTCGCGCTCCGCCAGGCCGTCGCGGCAAAATTCAAGCGCGACCAGGGCCTCGACTACGCGCCAGACGAAATCATCGTCTCCACCGGCGGCAAGCAGGTCATCTTCAACGCCATGGTCGCCACCCTCGACAAGGGCGACGAGGTGATCATCCCGGCCCCCTGCTGGGTCAGCTACCCCGACATCGTGGCGCTGGCCGACGGCACCCCCGTCCTCGTCCCCTGCGGCCAGAACAACGGTTTCAAATTGCGCGCCGAGGACCTAGAGGCCGCGATCACGCCCAAAACAAAATGGTTCATGCTGAACTCGCCCTGTAACCCGACCGGGGCCGCCTACTCCGCCGTGGACCTGCGCCCGATCTGCGACGTCCTGCTGCGCCACCCCGACGTCATGATCCTGACCGACGACATCTACGACAAGCTCGTCTACGACGACTTCCAGCCGGCCACCATCGTCCAGGTCGAGCCCAAGCTGCGCGACCGCACCGTCACCATGAACGGCTGCAGCAAGGCCTACGCCATGACCGGCTGGCGCATCGGTTTCGCCGGCGCCCCCAAGGGGCTGATCAAGGCGATGGACAAGCTCCAATCCCAGAGCACCTCCAACACCTCCTCCGTCAGCCAAGCCGCCGCCGTAGAAGCCCTCAACGGCCCCCAGGAATTCATCGGCGAGATGACCGCCGTCTACAAAACCCGCCGCGATCTCGTCGTGTCCATGCTCAACCAGGCTCCCGGCATCCACTGCCACTCCCCCGAAGGCGCCTTCTACGTCTTCCCGAGCGTCCACGGCTGCATCGGCAAGACCACCAAGGCCGGCACCGCCATCACCAACGACGAAACCTTCGTCCTGGCCCTGCTCGAGGAAGAGGGCGTCGCCGCCGTCCATGGCGCCGCCTTCATGTACCCCGGCCACTTCCGCATCTCCTACGCCACCGACACCGAAAGCCTGCGCGAAGCCTGCACCCGCATCCAACGCTTCTGCCAAAACCTCCATTGATCTCTGCATCCCCTCTCCCTCTCCCTCCGGGAGAGAATCGGGGTGAGGGCCCTGCGCAGCAGCCAAAACTCGCCGCCCGCATGGCCCGCTCCGCCCCGGCCGCGACCGTCGCCATGACCACCCGCGCCCGCGCCATGCGGGCCGCAGGCCACCGCATCATCGCGCTCACCATCGGCGAGCCCGACTTCGACAGCCCCCGCCACGCTATCGAGGCCGGCTACCAGGCCGCCCTGGCCGGCGACACCAAATACCCGCCCCAAGACGGCACTCCCGCCCTCAAAGCCGCGATCCAGCGCAAATTCCGCCGCGATTCCGGCCTCGACTTCGCCCTCGACCAGATTGCCGTCACCAATGGCGGCAAGGGCGCCATCTGGAACGCCCTCCTCGCCACCGTCGACCCGGCCGACGAGGTCATCATCCCCGCCCCCTACTGGGGCGCCTACCCCCTGATGGTCGACCTTATCGGCGGCAACCCGGTCACCGTCACCTGCCCCCAGAACAACGGCTTCCGACTGCGCCCCGAAGACCTCGAAGCCGCCATCACGCCGCGCACCAAATGGCTGATCCTCAACTTTCCCAACAACCCCACCGGCGCCGCCGCCACCGCCTCCGACCTGCGCGCGCTCGCCGACGTGCTGCTCCGCCACCAGCAAATCTGGATCATGTCCGACGACATGTACGAACACCTCACCTTCGACGGCCATTGCCACGCCACCATCGCCGCCGTCGAACCCCGCCTGCGCGACCGCACACTCACCATCTCCGGCGTGTCCAAGACCTACGCGATGACCGGCTGGCGCATCGGCTTCGCCGCCGGGCCGAAGCCGCTGATCAAGGCGATGGTCACCGTCCAAGGCCACGTCTCCGCCGGCGTCTCCTCCGTCGGCCAAGCCGCCGCCGTGGCCGCCCTAGACGGCCCGCAAGACGACGTGCCGACCATGATCGCCGCCTACCAGCGCCGCCGCGACCTCGTGGTCGGCGCCCTCAACCAAGCGCCCGGCATGATCTGCCACATGCCCGAAGGCGCCTTTTACGTCTATCCCAACGTCGCCGGCCTGCTCGGCAAGTCCACGCCCGCCGGCAAAGTTCTGCACACTGACGAGGACGTCTCCATGGCCATCCTCGAGGAAGCCCACGTCGCCCTCGTCCACGGCGCCGCCTTCGGCATGTCCCCCTATTTGCGCATCAGCTACGCCACCGGCGACGAGGACCTCGCCGAAGCCTGCGCCCGCATCGTCCGCTTCTGCCAGACACTCCGCTGATCCGGCGCGGCCGAGACGCCGACGCGCCCCGATTTATCGCCCTTATCGAGCGGTGCTGGGCGGACTACCCCGGCTGTGTTCTGGATGTCGACGCCAAAGCCCCCGAACTCCGCGCGCTGGCGACCTACTACGCCGGTCGTGGCGGCGCGCTCTGGATTGCGGGCGACGCCGCCGGCATGATCGCCACCGCACCCGGCCGAGCCCACGCATGGGAGATCTGCCGGCTCTACGTCGATCCCGCCCATCACGGCGCCGGGCTGGCCGACGTCCTGCTTGCCCTCGCCGAACGGCACGCCGAGGCCGCCGGCGCCGCCGCGCTCTTTCTCTGGACCGACACCCGCTTCGCCCGCGCCCACCGCTTCTACGAGAAACACGGCTACGTCAGAGCCGGCCTCACCCGCGACCTGCACGACATCGCCGCCACCACCGAATACCGCTACGACAAACCGGTCCGCCCCGGAGCCCCGTGAACGAATCACCGGTGGGTATATGGCGGAGTACTACACTGCCCAACGCGACGTGGATCGGACGCGGCCGCAACTCCATCTGCCGCTGCGCAATTTTCTTGCGGGGCGTTTAGACCCGAGCGTCGCCAGCATGTCGATCTCGACCATGAACTCCTCGGAAAAACCGGGTGGAGCATTCGGATACCTCTGATTTGATAAAGAGGGTTGCCCGCGGACTGATTACACTGGGCTCGTTTCGCTACTTTACGCAATCGGACACCTTAACGCATCGCCGCGAGGGTTGCTTATGGTTCAACGGGTTTTCTACGGGCTCATCGACGACAATTTCGACAATCCAAACAATGGGGATTATGTAGTTGACAAACACGACAGCTAAATAGGAAGGACGACCTACAGAAGATATCTTGCCGCAACGACTGCGGCGATGATTGCGATTGCCAAAACGATCCTGATTAGAAGCGCGATCTGGCGGTTTAACGACGATAGGTAAGAGACAACGAGTATGAGGTCTTCTCTGGTATAGACCGCGGCTCGCCGAGCGTCCCCGTCGGAAAACTCTTCTGCTTTCAGCCCCTCACTGTCTCGACCCACACGTTGCAGATTTCCGGCGGCGGCATCCCACCATGCAGGCTTCACTCCTCGCCGTCCTTCGGCAGCTCCGGCTCATCCTTCACTTTCTGCCGCGCAATCTGCGCCAGCTTCGCCTTGAACGTAGCCTCGTCGTCGTCGGCACCCAGATCGCGAGCGGCTTCAACGAAGCGGTCGCGTTGCGTTTGATTGTTTGCGTTTGGCTCTTTCATGCAAATACCCCTTGCAACGGATGCGGTGCGTTCACTACAAGCGTCATGTGTGCCCCGTTGGCGGAATGGTAGACGCAGCGGTCTTTAAAACCGACGCCTGGCGGCAATTGGAGGTTCAAGTCCCTCACGGGGCATCTCGTAGGATCAGGACCGGAGACTACAGATGGCATCGAAGATGACCCAACAGCACCTTCAAAGACTACGCGATGAGCTTAGTCGCGTGGAGGGGGAAATACGAGCGCTCCAGGGACGGAAAGAGGGATTGCTGATGGCGATCTCTGTCGTCAACGACGAGCCCGCGCAAACTGAGATGGCCACAGTCGAGACACGCAAGCAGCGCGCTCCGCAGAAAGATACAGTGCTACGACTTCTCACAGAAACGGGAGAGCGCGGAGCCAATTCAGTCGACATTGTCGATCTGGCAAAGGCTCAGGGCATCAATCTCGACAGAAACTCTGTCTCATCGCTACTGAGCCGATTCAAGCGTGACGGTGTGATCGAGCATGATGGCAAGAAATACCGCATCCCGCGCCCTTTCCCGCGTGAGATGGCAACCGCCGCTTAAGACAGTCATCAGCGCCCGGGTTCGAGGCCGGGGCGCTGACTGAAGTGGGGCGGTAGCTCAGTGGATAGAGTAGCGGATTGCTAATCCGCAGGTGGGAGTTCGAGGCTCCCCCGCCCCACCCTTCTCAACGGCCCATCACCGACGCCTGGCGGACTTAGGATCAGTTCCGTTAAAGCCAGTGTCGATATCTTGCTCACCCGCTCCTAGTGAAAAATTCCGCACATCGTTTGAGTCACACGGCGAGATGCAATTGATTGCAAGCCGATGTTCCCGGTTGTCGTGTTGGTTAGCTTAAGCGCGATAGGTGAGCCGCTTCCCGACAATGCCGCGAAGCGCATTGACCGTCCGCTGCCCGTCGTCAACTCCAAGCTGAATACGGTTGTTGTACCGGAAATCGAACTCGGCCACGTAGCGGTGTAGGTGTCGCGTAGAGCAGTGCTGGTAGACACCTTTCATCCCGCGCTTGAACACGCTGTAGAAGCCCTCAACCGTGTTTGTGTGGATCTCACCACGGCCATACTCGCCCACGCTGTGCCGCACGAAATCATGCTCGGTGAAGTGCTTGTTGAGATGGGCATACTGCCCGGCTTCATCCGTCATGACGCGCGTGCCGGGCTGAACGTGCGCCTTGATGATCGGAAGCAAGTCGCTCGCCTTCGTGCCGTCTACATGAAAGGACCGGCTCCCCTTGCCACGTTCCACAAGCGTCAAGATCGCATTCTTATGGGCGTAGCCACGCGCGCCTTCCGGTTTCTTCTGCTTGGTGCCGATGTACGTTTCGTCGATCTCGACCGTCACGCCTTCCCCGCCCATCGGCGGCAACTGTCCAGCCTTCATTGCCTCGCGCAGCCGGTGCGTCATGAACCAAGCGGTTTTGTACTGCACGTCCAAGATGCGCATGAGCTGATGGCTGCTAATGCCCTTCTTGCTGGAGCACATCAGATAAGCCGCTTGCAGCCAGAAATTTAGTTTGACGTGACTGCTCTCAAACACAGTTCCTACCGTGACCGTGAATTGCCGCTTGCAAGGACCGCAACGACGCAGACCAGCCCGACCGCCCTTTACCGCCGTGATCCGGTCAAGTCCGCCGCAACGAGGGCACACCGGACCATGCGGCCAGATTGCCTCTTCAAGAAACTTGAAGGCGGCGGCTTCGTCGTGGAAGTGCGGGGCGGAAAGGTGGGACATCGGCTCGGCTCCTTGACCGAAATCCTATCTATCCGCTGTGTTTGTCAACTACATAACTGCCCAACAATTGGCAGCCGGGTGGTGTTCCGCAAAGTGGGGATCGCGCCGGTATAGCCGCCAGCGCCTTGGCCGAGGGGATCCTGCCGTCCGGCGTCCTGATAGGGTACGGTTCAGTACCGTACCACGGCCGCCTTTCCGGTTTGACGCTGCAGGACGCGACGGTTCCGGCCGGCACCACGATCGATGCAGGCGTCGTGCTTGGCAACGGGCCACAGCTCCCGGCATCGCTGCAGTTCGCCGGCGCCGTCGTCAACGATGGAACTTTCATTATCGGTGGCGGCGTGCAGTCGACGCTGCCCAGCGGAACGACGCTGACAAACAACGGGACGATCGATGTTTACAAGTCGGCGCAGCTCAACGTAGGGGCAGCTGGTATTACGGTCACCAATGATGGCCTCATCCGGGTCCTCAGTCCGGGCGGCCACCTCCTATACCCTGTGGTGCTGATGCCGGCGATCGGCGGGACGGGAACGATCAGCGTGAGCGTGAATACCGGGCTCGAACTGGGCAATGCGGTCGGGCGCGGGCAGACGCTGCAGTTCGTGGGCGGGGGGAACGCGAACGCGTCGGTGCAGATCGATCAGCCGAGCTTGTCTGCGGCTAGGATTGGCGGTTTCGTGCCGGGCGACACGCTGACGCTAGCCAATACGGCGTCCACCTCGGTGGGCTATGTGGCGACCGGTGCCGGGTCGGGGACGCTGCAAATCTATGATGGGGGGAGCGCGCCGGTCGCGGCGCTGCAGTTCTCCGGCGTTTATGCCGCGAGCAATTTCAGCTTGAGCGAGTCCGGGTCATCGCTGGTGATCACGACGAACGTGACGAATGCGTCGACGGGCAGCACGGCGGCGCTGACTTCGAGTGGGATTTACCGGTTCTTCGACACGAGCGACGGGACGCATTTCTACGCAGCGAGCGTGACGGAGCGGGACAGCGTGCTGGTCGACCGGCCGGACCTGGTGGAGGAGAGCAACGGTTTCGGTGCGGAGACGGTCGCGAGCGGCGCGACGGAGTCTGTGTATCGGTTTTTCGACACGGTGCATGGGACACATTTCTATACCGCGAGTGCGGCGGAACGGGATCAGGTGATCGCGACGCGGAGCGATCTCACGTACGAGCCGTTTGTAACATTCCTAGAGCACGCGACGCCACAGGCGGGGGACGTGGCGGTGTATCGGATGTTCTCGACGGCTGATGGCACGCACTTCTACACGGGCAGCGGGGCGGAGTTGAGCGCGCTGACGACCCCGGGTGGGACAGGGTATCGCGTCGATCTCGTCTTGGAAGGAGTGAGCTTCTACGCGCCGGCTGGTAATTACACTTGAGAGTCTTTTAGGATCATCCTCCGGGCCCAGGTTATCGGTGCCGATGTCATAGGCGGCGTCGGCCTTCTAAAATGGTGCCTCGCAGGCCTACCTGGTCCTGATGCCGGAACTGCGGTCTCAGGCGGCGGGCTGAGCCGCCGCGCGCTTGGCCTGCGAGCGCAGGATACGGCGCTTGATCACCTGCGCCTCGGCCGGCAGGTTCCGGTTCGGCGTGCTGATCAGGAATGAATCGATCCCGCCATTATGCTCGATCGTGCGCATCGCCGCGGTCGATAGACGCACCCGGATCGCCGTGCCAAGGATGTCCGACATCAGCGACGTGTGCTGCATGTTCGGCAGGAAGCGGCGGCGGGTCTTGTTGTTCGCGTGGCTGACGTTGTTGCCAGACAGCACGCCCTTGCCGGTGAACTGGCAGCGACGAGACATGGTCCTAGTCCTCAATGACGGAGCGCCCGAGCGGCGCCGGGCGAATGGAGCCGGGCTTATGCCGTCAACCCGCCCGCGCGTCAACTATGCGGGCCCCATGCCGCCCGCAATTCGCCCGAACGGACCGAATGCAGCGCGCTCTGCAATACCTGCTCGATCGCATCGTCCTGCATCGAGCGCGCGAGCAGTCCGAGCGAGCCGCCGAGCAGCGCCGAGGCGATCGCCACCGGGTCGAGGTTCTGGCCGGTCATATACTCGATCGCCTTGTCGACCACGGCCCCCGCGTGGCTCAAGTCCGCCGGCGGTTCCTGGTTCATGCCACCACCTCGGCGTGCTGCACGTCGTGCTGTTCGGCCGCCTGTAGCGCCCACATCCGCGCATAAAGGCCCTCGCGCGCCAGCAAGCCCGCATGGGTTCCGCGTTCTGCCACCCGCCCCTCCTGCAACACGATGATCTCGTCGGCGTCCACCACCGTCGACAGCCGGTGCGCGATCACCAGCGTCGTCCGGTTCGCCGACACCGTCCGCAGCGCCGCGTCGATCTCGCGCTCGGTCCGGCTGTCGAGCGCGCTCGTCGCCTCGTCCAGGATCAGGATGCGCGGGTCTTTCAGGATCGTCCGCGCGATCGCCACCCGCTGTTTCTCGCCGCCCGAGAGCTTCAATCCGCGCTCGCCCACCCGCGTCTGATACCCCTCCGGCAGCCGCTCGACGAACTGATGCACCTGCGCCAGCCGCGCCGCATGCTCGATCTCTGCCTGGCTCGCCCCCGGCCGCCCGTAGGCGATGTTGTAGGCGATCGTGTCGTTGAACAGCACCGTGTCCTGCGGCACCACTCCGATCGCCGCCCGCAAGCTCGCCTGCGTCAGGTCCCGCACGTCCATCCCATCGATCGCCACCGATCCCTCGGTCACGTCGTAGAACCGGAACAGCAGCCGCGAGATCGTCGACTTGCCCGCCCCTGTTGGCCCCACGATCGCCAGTTTCGACCCGGCTGGCACCGTGAAGCTCACGCCTTTCAGAATCTCCCGGTTCGTATTGTAGCCGAACTGCACGTCCCGGAACGCGACCGACCCGGCCGCCCCGCTCGCCAGATGCGGCGCCAGCGTCAGCGCGCCCGGCCGGTCTGACACTTCCTGGTTGACCGACATCAGCCGGAACATCGACTCCATGTCGACCAGCCCCTGCTTGATCTCGCGATACACGAAGCCGAGGAAATTCAGCGGTTGATACAGCTGCATCAAGTAGGTGTTGACCAGCACGAACTGGCCCACCGTCATCGTCCCCGACTGCACGCCGTCGGCCGCCATCAGCATCACCACCGCCAGCCCGATCGCGATGATCACCGCCTGGCCCAGGTTCAGCATGTTCAGCGTCACCTGGCTGCGCACCGCCGCCCGCTCGTAGCGCGCCCGCGCCGCGTCAAACCGGCGCGCCTCGTGCGCCTCGTTGCCGAAATACTTCACCGTCTCGAAATTGAGCAGCGAGTCGATCGCCTTGGTCTGCGCGTCGCTGTCCATCTCGTTCATCGTCCGACGGAGCTTCACCCGCCAATTCGTGAAGATGAAGGTGAATGTGATGTAGAGCGCGACCGCCGTGAAAGTCACGGTCGCGAACCGCCAGTCGAACATCCGCCACAAGATTGCGGTGACCAGCAACACTTCGAACAATGTCGGGATGATGTTGAACACCGCCAGCCGCAACACCGCCTCGATGCCGCCGGTGCCGCGCTCGATCGCGCGCGACAGGCCGCCGGTCTGGCGGTCGAGGTGAAAGCGCAGGCTCAGCCGGTGCAGATGCTCGAACGTCTCGAACGCCACCTTGCGGATCGTGCGCTGCTGCACCGAGGCGAACACCGCGTCGCGCAACTCGGCGAACCCCGACGACGCCATCCGCAACACCGCGTAGCCCGCGATCAGCGCGAACGGGACCGTCAGCATGTGGTCCTTCGGCGCCAGCGCGTCGACCGCGTGGCTGTAGACGATCGGGATGTAGACCGTCGCGATCTTGGCCGCGATCAGCATGGCCGCCGCCGCCAACACCCGCAGCTTCACCGCGTTCTCGCCGGAGGGCCACAGATAGGGCAGGAGGGTGCGGATGGTCTGGAAGCCGTTCCGCCCCTCTCCGGACGATGGCTCGAAGTTGCTCGCTCTCATGGCCGCCTATGTGGCGGTGGATGGCCGGATAGAGAAGGCATGCCAACGCAATGCCCCTATATGTTCAGCCATGAACGAGCTTTTGCGCCACATCCGCGCCTGCAACAACGCCGTCCTGCCCGGCGCCCGCCTGCCCGTTCGCGTCGGCATCGAGCAAGTCGGCTGGATCCTGCCCGACCTGGCCGTCCAAGCCGCGGACCACGGCGCCTCGCTCGGCCCGGACGGCCTCCGCATCCCCGCCTACGCCGTCCCGAAGCTCGCCCGCACCCTGGCCGATGCCGGCGCCTTCCGTTGGCGCGACGAAGCCTTCGACGTCCGCGCCCGACCCGGCGGCCCCGCCCTCGCCCAGATCGATCGCGGCGCGCTCCCCGCCTTCGGCATCCAAGCCGCGGGCGTCCATCTCAACGGCCTCGTCGGCGACCGGATCTGGATCGCCCATCGCGCCGCCGACAAGGCGCTCGATCCCGGCAAGCTCGACCACCTCGTCGCCGGCGGCATCCCCGCCGGTTATTCGCCCGAGCAGACCCTGGCCAAGGAGGGCGCGGAAGAGGCCGGCCTGCCCGAGGCAGTCGCTGGCCAGGCCCGCCCGGTCGGCACGATCCGCTATGCGATGGAGCGCCCGGAAGGCCTTCGACGCGACGTCCTACACTGCTACGACCTCGAGTTGCCCCCCGACTTCCAGCCCGCGCCGCAGGACGGCGAGGTCTCGCATTTCGAGCTGTGGCCGATCGAGCGAGCGCTGGACACGGTCCGTCGCACCGACGATTTCAAGTTCAACGTCAACCTGGTTCTGATCGACTTGTTCATTCGCAGCCGTCTCGTCACCGGCGACGAGGCCGCTATTCTCAAGTCCGCGCTGAGCGCTTCCGACACAGAGGAGTAGGCCATGCCCAAGATCGACCCAGCTTCCGCCCCGGTGCGAAATGGAACCGGCTACCCACCCCCATACGACGCCGCTTGTTGCGGCCGCGAGCGGGTCCAACTCGGCCTCGCCGCGGGTTTGACGCAGTTCGGCGTCAACCGATTGCTGCTGCCGCCGGGTCAATGGTCGAGCCAACGCCACTGGCACGACGGCGAGGACGAGTTCGTCTACGTCCTTGCGGGCGAACTCGTGCTGGTGACCGACGGCGGCGAGACCGTGCTGCGCCCGGGCGACTGCGCCGGCTTCAAGGCCGGCGAACCGGATGGCCACCATCTGCAAAACCGTTCGGACGCCGATGCCATCGTGCTTGAGGTCGGCACGCGCCTACCACACTCGACCGACGGCGCGACCTATCCCGACATCGATCTGCACATCGCGCCCGGAGCCGGCGGCTACAGCCACAAGGACGGCACGCCTTATTGAGGGCTCATACCAAGGCTTGCTGACCGCGACTCTTGCGGTTGGCAAGCCTTGGAATGCGCGCCGGGCTGGCGGGCGGCGGCGCGCAATACAAAGACGCTGATACCAAGGGTCGCGATCAGCGAGCCTTGATATCAGCCCTCGGGGGGAACCGCGCCGATCGGGATGTCGCGCGAGTCGCCGGGCTGGTCGCCGTAGCCGGCCGGCCCGTCCTCGCCCTGGTCGTCGTTCGAATCGCCCATCGACTCTTGCCGGCGCTGCTGCCCGTTGCCGCCCTGCGACTGGCCCTGCTGCTGCACAGCGGCCGCCTGGTTCATCGCATTGAGGATGCGGAAATAGTGCTCCGCATGCTGGAAGTAGTGTTCCGCCATGACCCGGTCGCCGACGCTGGTCGCATCCCGTCCGAGCTGCAGATACTTCTCGAACAACTGCTGCGACGTGCCCCGCACCCGCAGATCGGGCCCACTGCTGTCGAACACGTGGTTGCGATTGAGCGGCACGTTGCCGCTCTGATGCCGGACCGGACCTCCGCCGCCACCGCCGCTACCGCCCCCGCCGCCACGGTGATTGCGCCCGCGCATGCGTTTCATGTTCATTGCCACTCGACATCTTCCTCGTTCGGGCCGGCAGTGCGAGCGGGCGGACACGGTCCGAAATCGCCATCTTGTCGGCGGTCAACGGCCCTGCCTCGCGGCCACTTGGGCCAGCCGGCAACAGCCTCCTCGGTCCTGACGGACCTGTCTGTCAGTAAGCCTATCGCAAGCTTCTGCCAAGACCTCCCGATGGTGATGCCCGCCCTCGATCCCCGTTCATGCACGGATCATGACACGGAAAGGGTAAACGGGCGATTAATGCCGCTCGATCGAGATCGCCCGCTCGATCCCCGCCAGGTCGCGCCGGGTCGAGATCGCCTTGAATCCGGCCGCCCTGGCCAGAGTGGTCACCGCATCGGCCTGCCCGAGGCCGAGTTCCAGCACCGCCAAGCCGCCCGGCACCAGCAGGTCCGGCAGAGCCGCGACGATCGCGCGATAGAAGTCGAGCCCGTCCTCGCCGCCATCGAGCGCACTCGCCGGCTCGAAGCGCGACACCTCCGGCATCAAGTCTCCGATGTCGGCTCGCGGAATGTAGGGCGGATTGCAGAGCACGACCTCGAACCGCCCGGCCAACGCGGCCGCCCAATCGCCGCAAACCATGGCGACCCGGTCCGCCATCCCGAGCGAGGCCGCGTTATCAGCCGCCAGCGCCGCAGCCGCCGGGCTCCGGTCGACGCCGACCCCGAACGCGTCCGGCCATTCCGACAGCAGCGCCAATAGCAGACATCCGGTGCCGGTGCCGAGATCCAGCACGCGAGTGGCGGACCCGCGAGCCGCCAGCGCCGCCTCGACCAGCGTCTCGCTATCGGCGCGAGGGATGAGCGTGGCCGGGCTGACGGCGAAGCGCAGGCTCCAGAATTCCTGCCAGCCAACCACGTAGGCCAGCGGCTCGCGCGCGACCCGGCGCCCGACAATCAGCCCGAACCGCTCCCCATCGATCACCCTTTCCGGATCGCGCAGCAGCGCCGCCTGATCGATCCCCTCCGCTTCGGCCAACAGCAGCCGGGCCTCCCGCGCCGCCGTCTCGATCCCGGCCGATGCTAGCCGCGCCGCCGCCTCGAGCAACGCCTGCCGGGCGGTAACCGCCTGCTACTCCTGCGCCGCGAGCCGGGCGGCCTGGTCCTCGGCGGTCAGCCGATCGACGATCTCGTCGAGCTCGCCCTGCATGATCTTCTCGATATTATGCAGCGTGAGCCCGATCCGATGGTCCGACACGCGGCCCTGCGGGAAATTGTAGGTCCGGATCCGCTCGCTGCGATCGCCGCTGCCGACCTGGCCCTTGCGATCCGCCGCCCGCGTCGCCGCCAGGCTCGAACGCTGGTTCTCGTATAGCCGCGAGCGCAGCACCTTCATCGCCTTGGCCCGGTTCTTGTGCTGGCTCCGCTCCTCCTGCATCGCCACCACCACGCCGGTCGGCAAATGCGTGATCCGCACCGCGCTCTCGGTCTTGTTGACGTGCTGACCGCCCGCGCCGGACGCGCGATAGACGTCGATCCGCAAATCGCCGTCGTTGATCTCGACGTCCGCCTCCTCGGCTTCCGGCAACACCGCCACCGTCGCGGTCGAGGTATGGATCCGGCCCTGGCTCTCGGTGGCCGGCACGCGCTGCACCCGATGCACGCCGGACTCGTATTTGAGACGTGCGAACACATTGCGTCCGGTCACCTCGGCGGTCGCCTCCTTGATCCCGCCCAGCTCGTTGTCGGCATACTCGAGCACCTCGACGCGCCACCCCTTGGCCGCCGCATATTTCTGATACATGCCGAACAGCTCGGCCGCGAACAGCCCGGCCTCGTCGCCGCCGGCCGCCGGCCGCACTTCGAGGATGGCGCTGCGGGCGTCCGCCTCGTCGCGCGGCAGCAGCGCGAGCCGGATTTCCTGCAGCAACGCCGGCAGCCGGTCCTTGAGGCCGTAGAGTTCGGCCTCGGCCAGCGCGCGCATCTCCGGATCGGCCATCAGCGCCTCGGCCTCGTCCTTGGCCCGCTCGGCCGCGCGCAGCTCGTCTATGCGCTCGACTACCGGTTCGAGGTCGGACAACTCCTTGCTCGCCTTGGCAAAGCCATCGCCGCCAAGCCCTTCGCTCAACAGCGACCGCAACTCCGCCGCCCGGCCGACGATCTGGTCGAGCTTGCTGTCCAAGCTGCCGCTCAATGGCCGCTCACTGGAGCCGCTCGGCGACCGTGTCGAGCGGCGCCTCCGTCTGCTGGCCGGTATCGAGATGCTTGATCTGGGCCACGCCGCGCGCCAGTTCGTCGGCCCCGATGATGACCGCCGCCCGCGCGCCGATCCGGTTGGCGCGCTCCATCCGCCGCTTCAGGTTGCCGCGATACGCCATCTCCGCCGCCACGCCAGCCCGGCGCAGCGCCTGCATCACCTCGATCGCCGCGGTCTCCTCCGCCTCGCCCCCCGCCGGCACCACCGCAACCGGCGCCGTCCGCGGCTTGGGGGCGGCGATCAACATCGCCAACCGCTCGACGCCCGCCGCCCAACCCACCGCCGGGATCGCCGGGCCGCCCATCTGCGCCACCAGCCCGTCATAGCGCCCACCGCCCATCACCGTGCCCTGCGCGCCCAGCTGGTCGGTCACGAACTCGAAGGCGGTGTGGTTGTAGTAGTCGAGCCCGCGCACGATCCGCGGGTTCTCGCGGAGCGGCACGCCGAAGCGCGCCAGGTGATTGCGCACGCCGTCGTAGAAGCCCGACGCCTCGGCCGTCAGCGAGGCGCCGATGGTCGGCGCGCCGGTCACCAAGCGCTTATCGCCCTCGTCCTTGCTGTCCAGGATGCGCAACGGATTGCGCGCCAACCGATCCCGGCTGTCCGCCGACAGCGCCTCGCGATGGGCGGTGAAATAACTCACGAGCGCCTCGCGATACGCGTCGCGGCTGGCGGCGTCGCCCAGCGTGTTCAGCTCGAGCACGACGTGTTCGGCCACGCCCAACTCCTGCAGCACGTGCCAGCCCAGCGCGATCGCCTCGGCGTCGGCCAGCGGCTCCGGGCTGCCGATGATCTCGGCGCCGATCTGGTGGAACTGCCGATATCGCCCCTTTTGCGGCCGTTCGTAGCGGAACATCGGCCCGGCGTAGAACACCTTCTGCGGCAGCGATTGCGTCAGCCCGTTGCTGATCAGCGCGCGGCAGATGCCGGCGGTGTTCTCGGGCCGCAAGGTGACGCTGTCGCCGCCGCGATCCTCGAAGGTGTACATCTCCTTCGTGACCACGTCCGACGTGTCGCCCAGGGTGCGCGCGAACACGCGCGTCTCCTCGAAGATCGGCGTCGCCCATTCCTCGAGCCCATAAAGCGCCGCGATCCGCCGCGCCGTCTCGATCACTAGGCCATGGCGGCGCTGCTCGTCGCCGATCAGGTCGCGCGTGCCGCGGACCGGTTGCAGTTGCTCGACCAATCTCAGTCCTCTGCTCCCACTCCCTCGGGGAGGGGGCTTATAGTCTATTCCGCGGCCGCGAGCGCCGGCGCGTCCTCTTTCTCGAGCGCCTCGACCTTGCGTTCGACCAATTCGATAATACGCTCGAGCATGTCGGCGCCGTCCATCGTGTGGCTGGTCTTCCCGGCCGCGTAGACCATGTGGCGCCCGTTGCCGCCGCCGGTGATGCCGAGATCGGTCATCAATGCCTCGCCGGGTCCGTTGACGACGCAGCCGATGATGCTGAGCGTGAGCGGCGTCTTGATGTGGGCGAGCCGTTCCTCGAGCTTCTGCACCGTGTCGATCACGTTGAACCCCTGCCGCGCGCAGGACGGGCACGAGATGATCTTCACGCCGCGATGCCGCAAACCCAGCGACTTCAGCATGTCCCAGCCGACCAGAACCTCTTCCTCGGGCTCGGCCGAGAGCGAGACCCGCAGCGTGTCGCCCACGCCGGCCCACATCAGGCTGCCGAGCCCGATCGAGCTCTTCACCGTACCGGCGCGCTTCGACCCGGCCTCGGTGATGCCGATGTGCAGGGGATGGTCGCACTGCTCGGCGAGCTGCTGATAGGCCGCGACGGCCATGAACACGTCGCTCGCCTTCACGCTGATCTTGAACTCGTGGAAATCGTGATCCTGCAGGATCTTGGCGTGCTCGAGCGCGCTCTCGACCAGCGCCTCCGGGTTCGGCTCGCCGTATTTCTCCAGCAGATGCCGCTCGAGCGACCCGGCATTGACCCCGATCCGCATCGAGCAATTGTGGTCCCGCGCGGCCTGCACGACCTCGCGCACCCGCTCGGCGCTGCCGATGTTGCCCGGGTTGATGCGCAGGCACGCCGCCCCGCTCTGCGCCGCCTCGATGGCGCGCTTGTAGTGGAAGTGGATGTCGGCCACGACCGGGACGCGCACCTGCCGCACGATGTCCTTCAAGGCCAGCGCGCTCTCCTGGTCCGGACACGACACCCGCACGATGTCGACCCCCGCGTCCTCGGAGCGCCGGATCTGGGCGACCGTGCCAGCCACGTCCGTGGTCAACGTGTTGGTCATGGTCTGCACCGTGATCGGCGCGTCGCCGCCCACCGGCACGGAGCCGACATGGATCTGGCGCGACTTGCGGCGTTCGATCTGCTGATACGGTCGGTAGCTCATCCGGCTCCTTACGGGGTTGCCGCCTCATACATAGAGAAGGCGAAACCCACTTCCATAGACTCTACGCTACTGCCCGCGCGGCTGCGCCGGCAACTTCATCCCGGCTGGCTGGGCCGGCAACTTGATCCCTGCCGGAAGCTTGATCGCCTCCGGCTCGAGCGAGACGTCGCGCTTGACGACGCCGTCGCCGCCCAAGGGGGCCGCCTGGATCCCGTCGACCAAGATGTCGGTGCCGCCCGCATTGCCGGTCAGCATCACCAAGTTCGGACTTTTCGGCACCGGCCAGCTCTCGCCAGCCCGCATGACCCGGTTCAGCAGCACCGGCCCTTGCTTCTCGCGCACCTGGATATAGGCGTTCGACTTAAACTTCAGCACCACCCGGCCGCCATCCGGCGCCGGCGCGATGCCCGCTTGCGGCAACGGCGTGATCGAGACCGGCACCGGCACCGGCACCGGGATCGACGGCAGCATCACCGGCGCGGCCTGCGCCGAACTCGGCTGGGGCGAACTCGGCTGCGGCAATTGGGACGGCGGCAATTGGGACGGCGACATCGGGGCGGGCGCGGGCGGCAGGATCGAGGCGACTTGCGGCGACAGCGTGGTGGCCGTGCCCCGATCGATCAACGGCGCCAGCCGCTCCGGGACGGCGGCAACGCCGGTATCGGCCGGGCGCACTGCCGTCATCTTGTACCAGCCCGCATAAGCCCCCACCACCAGCACCAAGCCGAGCAGCACAACCGCCCCGGCCGGGACGCCGCGCTCGGGCACCGGCGCGGGAAAGGACAGCTCGGTCTTCTGGTTGACTTCCTGCGTCTCGGACCGGAACCGCCGCGCGATCTCGTCCGGATCCAACCCCAACGACTGCGCGTAGGTCCGCACGAAGCCGATCGCATACGCGGCGCCGGGCAGATCGGCCACGCGCCCGTCCTCGATCGCCTCCAGATACGGCAGCCGAATGCGCAGGTTCTGCGCGACGTCCGGCAACGGCCAGCCCAGCCGCAGCCGGGCCGCCCGTAACTCCGCGCCGACCCGCGACGGCGGAGTGGCGCCGCCGGCCGTGTCGTCATAGGCCGCTGACATCATCGCTCCCGCCTCATGAAATTCCGGTTTGCGAAGTTGCATGGTCGATACCCAGTGGGGTCAGAGCAGCCGATCTAGCGGTTTACACGGGGGCTGCCAACGTGGCGCGTGAAGATCACACCGGAATGCCATTCTCGCGCGCCCAGGACGCGATCGGCTCGCGCAGGCTGGCCGGCGGCGCCCCAGAGTGCCGCAGCGTCGACAGCACCGCCCGCAGCCCGGCCAGGTTCACCGTCGCCAGCACCGATTTCAGCCGCAGCAACGTCGGCGCCGGCATCGACAGCGTCGTGATCCCCATCGCGGCCAAAACCATCGCATCGAGCGGCCGCGACGCATGCTCGCCGCAAATCGAGAGCTCGACCCCCGCGCGGGCCGCCTCGATCACCACTTGCTCGACCGCCGCCAGCGCCGCCGGCGACAGCAGGTCGTAGCGGTTGGCCAGCGCAGGCGTGCCGCGGTCGGCCGCGAACAGGAACTGCATCAGGTCGTTGGAGCCGATCGAGACGAAATCGGCCTCCCGCATCAGCTCGGGCAACTGGAACAGCAGCGCCGGCACCTCCAGCATGGTGCCGACCTGCAGCCGCGTCGGCGCCGGCCGCACCCGCGCCGCCTCGGTGAACAGCAGGTTCTTGGCGGCGCGGAACTCGGCCACCGTCGTGACCATCGGGAACATCACCGACAGTGTGCGCCCACCAGCGGCCAGCAACAGCGCGCGCAGCTGCCGCCGCAGCATCGCCGGCCGATCGAGCCCGACGCGCAGGCTGCGCCAGCCCATGGCCGGGTTCTCCTCGATCTGCAGCGGCGCGCCGGGCAGCAGCTTGTCGCCGCCCAGGTCCAGCGTGCGGAACCGCACCGGCCGATCCCCCGCCGCATCCAGCACCCGGCCGTACAGCGCCGCCTGCTCCGGCACGTCGCTGATGTCGCCGCGCGCCAGCATCGCGATCTCGGTGCGGAACAGGCCGATCCCGGACGCGCCGGTGTTGTCGAGCTGCTCCATCTCGCGCGCCAGGCCGACATTGAGCTGCAGGCTGAGCCGCACGCCGTCCTTGGTCTGCGCCGGCAGATGCAGTTGCGCCGCATAGCCCGCCTCGATCTCGCGCCGCACCTGGAGTTCGTGCTGGTAGCTCGCCAGCAATTCCGGCGCCGGCCGCAGCATGAGCTGGCCCTCGTCGGCGTCGAGGATCGCCTCGTTGCCGGTCTCGACCGCCTCGATCATGCCGGCCGCACCCCCCAGCGCCGGAATCCCGAGCGCGCGCGCCAGGATCGCGGCGTGGCTGCCGGTGCTGCCCTCCTCGATCGCGACGCCGCCGATGCCGCGCGCGTGCCATTCCAGCAGCTGCGCCGGGCCCATCCGCCGCGCCAGCACGATCGCGCCCGGCGCCATCGCGATCGGCTCCTTGCCGCCGAGGGCCCCCAGCATCCGCTCGGCCAACTCCTCCAGATCGGCCAGCCGCTCGCGCAGATACGGGTCCGCGACCCGGCGCATCCGCTCGCGCACGTCGTTGGACACCCGATGCACCGCCGCCTCGGCCGACAGCCCGCTCTGCACCGCCTCACGCACCCGCCGCAGCCAGCCCTCGTCGGCCGAGACCAGCCGCGTCGCCTCCAGCACTTCGCGGGCGCCGTCGCCATCGGGCCGGCTCTGGTTGATCAGCGCATCGAGCGCCTTTTGCATCTTGGAGGCGGCGTGGCGGATGCGGGTCAGTTCGGCGACCGGGTCGTCTGCGAGCAGGCGGCGGACCGGCGCGCCGATGCCGGCGAGCACCACCGGGCCGATCGCCAAGCCCGGCGCCAGCGGCGTCGCGTCGAACTGCACCGTCAGCGTCGAGCCGAAATCGCCGCTGCCGTCCAGCGTCCCGCTTGCGGCCAGCAGCTCGGCGATCAGCATCGCCACCGTCTCGAGCACCTCGACCTCGTCGTCGACATAGCGCCGCGGCAGCCGGTTCTGCACGACGAGCACGCCGAGCGTCCGCCCCGCGCGGCGCAACGGCACCGCGAGCAGCGAGGCGAACGGGTCCTCGCCGGTCTCCGGGCGATAGGCGAAGGCGGGATGGTTCTGCGCGTCCGGCAGGTTCTGCACGTTGGCGGTCGCGGCCGCGATGCCGACGATGCCTTCGCCGACCCGGAGCCGGGTGCGCCCGACCGCGTCGTGGTTGAGGCCGTGGGTGGCGACGAGTTCGAGCACGTCGCCGGGCCGCATGGCGTAGATGGTGCAGACCTCGGCGACCATCTCGCCGGCGACCAGCGTCGTGAGCTCCTGCAGCGCCGCCATCCCGCCTTGGCCGCCGCCCTCGCCCGCGCCGGACGCCATCAGCGTGCGCAGGCGGGAAAGCAGGCGGCGCATCCCCGCCATTACAAGCGCCGGCTCAGCGCCGCGCAGGCCTGCCCGATCAGTTCCTGGATGATCGCGCCCACGGGCTGCTCCGAGACGACCATGCCGACCGATTGCCCGGCCATCACCGAACCGCCCTCGATGTCGCCATCGATCACCGCGCGGCGCAGCGCACCGGCCCAGAAATGCTCGATCGAGAGCTGGCCCGCCTCGCGCGTCATCGCGCCCGACTGCACCAGCGCGATCACCTCGGCCTGGTGCCGCAGGAACCGGTTCGTGCCCTCGTTGATCAGCCCGCGCACCGGCATCACCGGGAACCGCGCGTCGAGCTGCACGCTCGGCATGGCGTCGCGCGCGCGGGCGCCGATGAAGGCCCGCTTGAAGTTGGGATGCGCGATGCTCTCACTCGAGGCCGCGAACAGCGTCCCGAGCTGCGCGCCGGACGCCCCCATCTCGAGGAACGCCACCAGCGCCTCGCCCCGCCCGATCCCGCCGGCGACGAACACCGGCACCTCGTCGATGCTGGGCAGGATCTCCTGCGCCAGCACCGCCAGCGACACCGGCCCGATATGCCCGCCCGCCTCCGAGCCTTCGATCACCAGCGCGTCCGCCCCCGCCCGCACCAGCCGGCGAGCCAGCACCAACGCCGGCGCGAAACACACCAGCCGCGCGCCGCCATCCTTCACCGCCCGCACCGCATGACCCGGCGGCACACCGCCGGCCAGCACCACATGCCCCACCCGTGCGGCGAGGCAGACCCGGATCAGGTCTGCCAATTGCGGATGCATCGTGATCAGATTGACGCCGAACGGCTGGTCGGTCAGCGCATGCGTGGCCTCGATTTCGGCTTCCAGCGTCGCCGGGTCCATCGAGCCGCAGGCGATCACGCCGAAGCCGCCCGCATTGGAGATCGCCGAGACGAGCCGCCGCTCGCTGACCCAACTCATCGCCCCGCCCATGATCGCGTGCCGGGTGCCGAGGAACGCCGTTCCGCGCGCGGACAGCCGGTCGAACTCGGCCTGCGCCGGGCTGGGCAGGATCAGGTCGGGGGCGGCCGTATCAGGCATCTAAACCGTAGGCCGTGTGCAGCGCGCGCACGGCCAGCTCGGTATACTCCGCCCCGATCAGCACGCTGACCTTGATTTCGCTGGTCGAGATGACCTCGATATTGATCCCCTTGGCCGCCAGCGTGCTGAACATCGTGTTGGCGACCCCCGCATGGCTGCGCATGCCGACGCCGACGACGCTGATCTTGGCCACGTCCTGGTCCGTCACCACGGTGAGTGCGCCGACGCTGTGCGCGCCCAGGATCGCCTGCGCGCGGGCCAGGTCGGCGCGGCCGACGGTGAACGTCATGTCGGTGCTGCCCTCGGCCGAGACGCTCTGCACGATCATGTCGACGTTGACGTTGGCCTCCGACAGCGGCCCGAAGATCGCCGCCGCCACGCCCGGACGGTCCGGCACGCCGCGCAGCGTGATCCGCGCCTCGTCCCGCGAGTAGGCAATGCCCGACACGATGGCCTGTTCCACGATCTCGTCCTCGTCCACCACCAGGGTGCCGGGCTTGTCCTCGAAACTGCTCAAGACCTGCACCCGGACCCGTTGCTTCATCGCCAGCTCGACGCTGCGGGCCTGCAGCACCTTGGCGCCGACCGACGCCAACTCCAGCATCTCCTCATACGCGATCTTGTCCAGCTTACGCGCACGCGGGACGATTCGGGGATCGGTCGTGTAGATCCCGTCGACATCGGTGTAGATGTCGCACCGGTCCGCCCCGAGTGCGGCCGCCAGCGCCACCGCCGATGTGTCCGACCCGCCGCGCCCCAGCGTCGCGATCCGCGACTGGGGCCCGATCCCCTGGAACCCGGCCACCACCGGCACCCGCCCGTCGCGCATGTCGGCCAGCAACGCGTCGCCCTCGACCGAGACGATCCGCGCCCGGCCATGGGCGCCGTCGGTGTAGAGCGCGATCTGCCAGCCGGCCCAGGACCGCGCCTCCACCCCCAGCGCATGCAGCGCGATCGACAGCAGCCCGGCCGTCACCTGCTCGCCGGTCGCCACCACCGCATCGTATTCCCGCGCATCGTGCAGCGCCGACAGTCCCTGGCACCATCCGACCAGCTGGTTGGTCACGCCCGCCATCGCCGACACCACCACGGCGATCTCGTGGCCGGCATCCACCTCGCGCTTGACCTTGGTGGCCACGTTGCGGATGCGATCGAGATCGGCCACCGAAGTGCCGCCGAACTTCATCACGATCCGAGCCATCCATCCTTGCCTTCCAAACAGGCAGAGTGACATACCGGCCCGAGGGAGCATCGGCAACATGACCCAGACGCAACCCGGCCCCGTTCAGTCGGGCACGGTCCTGGCCGGCGAGATCGGCAAATTCAATCGCCTGGCCGAGCAATGGTGGGACCCAGCCGGCCCGATGCGGCCGCTGCACGCGATGAACCCGCTCCGCGTCGGCTGGATCGACGACCACATCCGCGCCCGCTTCCACGGCCCGCAACGCGTGCTCGACGTCGGCTGCGGCGCCGGGCTCGCAGCCGAAGCACTGGCCGAGACAGGCCATGACGTACTCGGTATCGACGCCGCCGAGGACGTGATCGCGGCTGCCCGCGCCCATGCCGCGGGCGCGGCACTCCCCGTGACATATCGTGTGGCAAGTCCCGAGGCGCTGCTGGCCCAAGGCGTTCGCTTTCCTGTCGTTACGGCGCTCGAAGTCATCGAGCATGTGCCCGACCCGGCGCGGTTCATACGAGTGTTGTCGCAGTTGCTGGAGCCCGGGGGAGTGTTATTCGTATCCACGATCAATCGTACCGTGCGCTCCCTAGCTATTGCAAAGTTCGGCGCCGAGTATGTCGTTCGCTTACTGCCGATCGGCACGCATGATTGGCGCCGCTTCGTCACGCCGGCAGAGCTTGGTCGCTTCAGCATCGCAGTCGGACTGCAACTCGCCGCGACCCGAGGCATGAGCTACGATATGCGAGTCCGCGAGTGGCGAGGCTCCGCCGATCTGGCGGTCAACTATCTTGCGATGCTGACCAAGCGCTGAAATGAGCCAGGGTCACTCGGGGGTGTCAATTCAATCGTGCTTGACAATCGCCGAGTAAGTCCTTGTCGAAAGACTGCACGAACCGTCGCTCCATCGCACTGCCTCTGTTCAGCAAGGCTTGATTGACGATTGCCACCGTGACAGTATTGTCAACTGCTGCGACTGTCGTAACCCGCTCGGGCGTGACCCAGAACTTGAACGACGAGATATCATTGATCGCAGCATAGCAGGCGTGTCCTTGGCTGCTCTCAAACACCGTTGCGAAGCGTTCGGCTGAACTTACTGCGCTGTCGACAGCTACGGTGATCGATATTTCGACAAAGCCGCTCGCTCGCGCACAGTCGTGGGGTTCTCTGGGGAAGAGTGTGTACTGAACAATGTCGATGCTCCCGGACGCGACCTTTGGTGGCAAGCAGGCCGAATCGGGATCGACGATCTTAAACTGTTGAGACATGACGGAGTTGAATTTGCTCGTCGACATTGACACAAGTCCTGGCTCCGACAAGCTTGTTGCCAGACGACCTTCCCAGCCGCCCCCATCGACTGTCGAAACAAGAACACAACATGCTAGCGCTGCAGTGGCAATGGCTTCGTACATGTCAATGCGGAAGGTTAGCTAGTGAGTTCTGCAAGTATGTCTGGTCATAAGGCAGCGGCGGCGTCGTGTCGCGAAGACTGACGAAGTAGCCCTGGATGCCGGCGGCGGCACCAGCTGCAGTGGTAGTAAAGCCAAGGCCCTCCACCAACCCAGCCGCCTTACCAGGCCGAGCACATACGGGAACGGCATCGCGATCGCCGCAGTTGAAAGAAAAACGACAACAGAAGAATTCTTGTCCATGAAGCCGAAGATCATGTCTGCCGCATAGACGATACACAGACCTTCGAAAAAGGATGCTGGCACTGCACCGGGCGCAGTTGGCCCAACTAGCAAGAACGTTCCTCCTCCAGGAGCTTTAGGCGTCGACAGCGAGAAATTGACCGGGATCTCGGCCGCGATTGAGAAACTAACACTTGCACCGAAGCCATTGAGGACCGCCGTCTCCAGGATATCGCCTTGGTGATTAACTCGGCTGAGCGGAAGGGAGATCTTCCCCGCACCGATCGCTGGACCCTCAAGAAGTGGAGTGACAGAAAGCGATCCGCCCGAGCTCGAACCCAGGCACCAATCGGATACTCGAGGCAAATGCAACATTTTCTTTCCTGGCAGGCAATCAACCTTAAGATGGCAATTATCTTTGATGCAAGATAAACCAGGAACAAACCTGCTCATCCTCTACACGAGGCAGCGGATCACAACACCTTTGGTGGCGATCGCAGGCACTGCGGCAGCTGGTGTTGGCGCAATCGCTGCGCTGCAGCTCGGCGGTCCGCTCCCTGTCCTGAACGTGTTAGCTGGGGCGGGCGCGGCAATCTTTGTTGTCGCGAGACTCCTGAGTTTTGCCGCGACCGCCTTGGCAATTGGACCAGAAGCAATCGAGTTACGGTCAGGAAGTCGGCGCCGCCGCATTCCTTGGTCCGATATCGTCAAAGTCGAACAGGTCCGAGGCTACCTCGATCCGAATCCTGTCGCTAGAAACCCAAAGTTCAGTCTGCAAGACGGGATCAAGCTGACGCTTCGCAACGAGCCGGCCGCATTCATCCCCGACCGGTTCGACATTCGGCAGGACAGGCTGTTCGCAGAAATCAGCGAGCGTCTAAGCCACGCCCAGGAACATGATGTGTGGATCCGGGGAGGCATGCAGCCGAGCAACTAGGGCTTCCACCCCCTACCCGTCCGCCTGCTCTACCCACGGAATTCGCGCAAATTCTATGCCGTCATCGGCCAGCGCCTCCGCCTCGGCCGGGCTCGATTCGCCGTAGATCGAGCGCTGTTCGCTCTCGCCGCGATGGATGCGCCGCGCTTCCTCGGCGAACTCCGGGCCGACATAATCGCTGGTGCGCTCCACCTCGGCGCGGATCCGCTGCAGCACAGCGCGGATTTGGTCGGGCAAACCGGCGGTTGCCTTCTGCGCCTCCGCCGGCGCCGTGGCTGCCTCGCGCCGCCCGATCGCCGGCGCCATCAGCGCCCGGTTCACCCGGACGTCGCCGCACTCGGGACACGCGATCAGGCCGCCACCGGCCTGCGCCTCGAAGGCGTCGCTATTCTTGAACCAACCGTCAAATCCGTGGTCGGCGGAACAGCGGAGCTGATAGTGGATCACGCCGCGGCGAGCATCTCGTCCAGCCGGCCCGACCGCTCGAGCGCGATCAGGTCGTCGCAGCCGCCGACATGACGCTCGCCGATGAAGATCTGCGGCACGCTGGAACGGCCGGAGCGCTGCGTCGCCTCGTTGCGCGCCGGCGACCCCTGGGCTGCCGGGATCTCACGATAGCCAACGCCTTTGCGGTCGAGCAGCGCCATCGCGCGCTCGCAATAGGGACACCAAGGCTGGGTATAGATCTCGACGCTCATACGATCTCACTTTGGCGAACAAGCCTGCCGTTGCAAGACGTCAGCCGTCCCAATGCTGCGCTCGGACCCGCGCGGCGGCCAGGACGTCCACCCGCGTAGCACCCGCCGCCTGCAGCGCGGCCACGCACGCGCGCGCGGTCGAACCGGACGTCAGCACGTCGTCGACCAGCAGCACCCGCGAATCCGCCAGCAAGGCCCGGCGCCGGGCCTGCACCGTGATCGCGCCGTCCATCTCCTCGGCCCGCCGGGTCGGCGACAGCTCGGCAAGCGGCGTCGTCGCCCGCACCCGGCGCAGCGCGTCCAGCAGCGTCTTGCGTCCCGCCAGCCGGCCCACCGCGTGGGCCAACAGCGCCGCCTGATTGTAGCGCCGCGTGATCATCCGCGTCCGATGCAGCGGCACCGGCACGAGCCAGTCGGCCGCGCGAAGCAGCTCCGCCCCCGCCCGCACCATCATCGGCGCCAGCGCCCGCGCGTTCTCGACCCGGTCGCCGTATTTTAGCGGCAGGATGATCCGCTTGCTCTGCGCGTCGTATCGCAGCGCCGCCCGCGCCTGGCCCCAGGGCGGCGGATCGGCCTGGCAGTTCGCGCACTCGCCCGTCGCCCCGCCCCGCTCGCGCGTCTCGAACGGCACGCCGCAGCGGGCGCAGCACGGGTCGGTGATGAAATTCGTCTGCTCGAAACAGGCTGGGCAAAGCTGGCCCGGCGCGTCGACCGGCTGGTCGCACGTCAGGCAATGGGACGGCAGCAGCAGGTCGAGCGCCAGCCGCCCAGCCTGCCTAAACGCCGAACGCAACCGTGCCATCTCGCTCGATCTCGTGCACGAGGTCGATCTCCCACGACAGATAGGCGTGCATCGCCGCCTCGACGCCCTCGTTACGGTCGTACGGGCGCAGGTAGAAATCGATGCAGGCCTCGTCCGGCGGATCGGTCCGGTCGGCTGCGAGCGGCCCCTGCCACGCCTGCGTGCCGCCCCGTAGCGCGCGCACCCGGCCGCCAGTGAACCCGCGCACCTCGTCGAGCGCCATCTGCGCCACCACCCCGTCCGGCGAGGTGACGACGATCTCGTCAGCCGCCGCGAGCCGCTCCCGCAGCGCGCCGAGCCGTGTCCGCACGCCCCAGACCGCGCCGGGAACGTGGCCGGCGCGGAAGTCGATGCTGCGCGCCAGGTCGATTACGACGGCGCCCGGCGGGATCGTATCCGTCTCCGCCTCGTGCACCGTGGGCGCGACCGGTTCGGGCGGCACCAGCTCGTCGAGCCCGCCCTCGACCACGAACACGTCGCGATGGCCCATCAGCCGCAGCCATGCCGCCGCCATCCGCGCCCGCACGCCGTCGTCGTCGATCAGCGCGATGCGGGCGCCGCGCACGCCGATCCATTGGTCGGTCGCCTGGATCAGCTGGCCGCCGGCCGCGTTGCGGCTGCCCGGCCGGTGGCGGGCGGCGAACTCGGCCGGGTCGCGCACGTCGAGGACGTAGAGGGTGCGGTCCGGGTCGGTCTCGAACCGGTCCAGGTCGAGCGGGCCGATCACGCCGACGCCGGAGGCCTCGGCAAAGCCGCGCGCCCGCTCGAGCGCCACCGCGGCCGTCGTCGGCGCGCCCGCCGCATAGCGCTCGTCCTGCCCCCGCGCGACCTCGAGCCCGGCGAGCGACCAGCCCATCGTCCCGTTGCGCAACGCTACCACCGGGTTCGGCACCCCGGCCCGGCGCAGGCTCTCGGCCCCCATGATGCTCCGCGTCCGCCCGGCGCAGTTGACCACGATCGTCGTGTTCGGATCGGCCGCCAGGTCGCCCACGCGATAGGCCAGCTCGCCGCCGGGCACGTTGATGCCGCCGGGGATCGACATGCGGTGAAACTCGTCGAACGGGCGGCTGTCGAGCACGACGACGTCGCGATTTTCGTCCTGCCAGGTCTTCAACTCGGCCGCGTCGATGCTCGGCGTGCCATATTCGTGCTCGACCCACTCGCCGAATGCCTTGCTCGGCACGTTGACGCCGGTGAACAGCACGAACCCGGCCGCCGCCCAGGCCACCGTGCCGCCGTCCAGCACGTGCACTGCGTTCATCCCGCGCGCCTCGAGCAGCGCCGCCAGCCGTTCGGCCAGCCCGCGCCCGTCGTCGACGCACACGGTCCGCGTCGATCGGCAGGGCAGCAGCGTCGGCACCCGCAGTTCGGCGCGCGACAGCGGGCACGGCACCGCCCAGAACAGATGCCCGCTCCCGAACTCGCCTTCCTCGCGCGCATCCAGCACCGCCAGTTCGCCGGGCTCGGCGAGCCACTCGCGCAGTGTCGTGGGCGAGATCCTCACCGGTTGCCCCCTATCGATTAGCGGTCGGCTTCATAAACGCCTTGTTGTAGGGCTGCACCGTGCCCTGCTCGAGATCGTAGCCGCGGCGCTGGTCGAGTTTTTCCAACGCCAGGCCATAGCAATGCAGATGCCGCGTCGGCTGGCTCCCGCTGGTATGGATCGAATGGATGTCCTCGGGCATCAGCGCGATGCCGGCGCCGGGCTCGACCATGACCTCGCGCGCCAGCTCCAGCGTCGCGCGGCCCTCGACCGACCCGTCATCGACCCGGCGGTACACGCGGTTCAGCTCCTGCCCCTCTATCCCGACCACGACCGCCCAGGTCGTATGATCGTGCGGCTTGGTCTCGTTGCCCGGGTTGAGCGCCAGCAGATAGATCGCGAACCGCCCGTCCGGATCCTCTTGCAGCAGGTAGCGCTTGGAGCCCTTTTCGCCGGCCGGCGGCGGCGGGAACTCGGCGGCGGTGAAGAACTGCTCGTGCTCGGCCAGTTGCAGCAGCTCGGCCTTGATCGCCTCGAGCGCATCGCGGGTGACGCCCGACTGGCGTTCGATCCCCTTGATCCGGTCCATCGAGGCGGCGACCGCGGCGGCGCGCGGCGCGGAGCTTGCGGGTGCGTTCATGGCGGTGTCCCCAGCGTTGGTGCCGGCACGCTAGTCCTGACGCGCCACCCTGGTCAAAACGGCGGGCTGACGTCACATGCGGGCCATGTCCGATCCGCTCATCTTCGACCGCGGCGCCGTCCGTCGCCATCGCGACCGGGCGGCGGCCACGCTGGAACCGGTCGCGCCGGTGTTGCGGGACTGCGCGGAACGGCTGCTCGACCGGCTCGACGACGTCAAACGCCCCTTCGCGCACGCGCTCGACATCGGCGGCCGCGGCATCGTCGCGCCACTGCTTCGGGCGCGCGGGATCGAAGTGGTCAGCATGGACCTCTCGGCGCGCATGGCAGCCTTGAGCGGAACGCCGTGCGTTGTGGGCGACGAGGAATGGCTGCCATTTGCGCCGGAGAGTTTCGACGTCGTGGTCGCGAGCCTGTCGCTGCATTGGGTCAACGATCTGACGGGCGCGCTGATCCAGATCCGGCGCGCGCTGCGGCCGGAAGGACTGTTCCTGGCCAGCCTGCCCGCGCTCGGGACGCTTGGCGAGCTGCGCATGGCCCTGACCGCGGCCGAGGCGGCGGTGTCGGGCGGCGCGTCGCCGCGGGTGTCGCCGTTCCCGGAGCTGCGCGACCTGGCCGGCCTGCTGCAGCGCGCCGGGTTCTCGCTGCCGGTCACCGACGTCGAGGAGATCGCACTGCGCTACGCCGACCCGATGGCGCTGTTGCACGATCTGCGGGCGGCCGGCGAGAGCAACGCCGTCCGCTTACGGGACCGCCAGACGCCCCGCCCGGCCGTATTCGCCCACGCGCTGGCCGGGCTGCCGATGAGGGACGATCGAGCGACCGCCACGCTGCGGCTGGCGACGATGACTGGCTGGGCCTGAATCACGGGATTAACCAGCACGGAATCAACAAATGCGCCGAACTGTGGCATACTCGCCCAGGCGCCGAGACATCGAGGTGCAAAAGATGCCGCAACACGACACAACCCAAGACACCAAGCCGCGCACAACGATCGAGATCGAGACGCAGCGGCCCAAGCTGCACAAGGTGATCCTGGTCAATGACGACTACACGCCCCGCGAATTCGTCGTTCGCGTGCTGAAGGGCGAGTTTCGCATGACCGAGAGCCAGGCCCACCGCGTGATGATCACCGCGCACCAGAAGGGGGTCTGCGTCGTCGCGGTGTTCACCAAGGACATCGCGGAATCGAAGGCGACCATCGCCACCGACGCCGCCCGCAAGCAGGGCTACCCGCTGCTGTTCACGACCGAACCGGAAGAGTAGCCGCTCAGCCGCCGGTAAGGCTCATATGGCGCGCGACCGACGGCTTCGAGACGCGGCGGTCGATGATGAAATCGTGGCCCTTCGGCTTGCGCCGGATGGCTTCCTGCAGCGCGAGATCGAGTTCGTCGTCCGAAGCGCCGCCGCGCATGACGGCGCGCAGATCGGCCGCGTCGTCCTGGCCGAGGCACATGAACAGCGTGCCGGTGCAAGTCAGCCGGACGCGGTTGCAGCTCTCGCAGAAATTATGCGTCATCGGCGTGATGAAGCCGATGCGGGCGCCGGTCTCAGCGACGTCGAAATAGCGCGCCGGGCCGCCGGTCTTGAACGCGGTCTCCAACAGCGTGAACCGCTGGCGCAGCCGGGCGCGTACGATCGAGAGCGGCAGGTAGTGGTCGGTCCGGTCCTCGCCGATGTCGCCCATCGGCATGGTCTCGATCAGGCACAGATCGTGCCCCTGCTCGCCGCACCAGGCCAGCATGTCGCCGATCTCGTCCTCGTTGATGCCGCGCAGCGCCACCGCATTGATCTTGACGTGCAGCCCGGCCGCCTTGGCCGCCTGGATCCCCTCCAGCACGCGCTCGATCTTGCCCCAGCGCGTGATCGAGGTGAACTTCTGGGCGTCCAGCGTGTCCAGGCTGACATTGACCCGGCGCACGCCGAGCCCCGCCAAGCCCTCCGCGTACTTGGCCAACTGCGTCCCGTTCGTGGTCAGCGTCAGCTCCTCGAGCCCATTGCCCAACCGCGCCCCGAGGCTTGCGAACAGCCGCATGACGTCGCGCCGGACCAGCGGCTCGCCGCCGGTGATCCGCATCTTCTGCACGCCCTGGCGGATGAACGCGGCGCACAGCCGGTCCAGCTCCTCGAGCGACAGCACGTCGCGGCGCGGCAGGAACGTCATCTCCTCGGCCATGCAATAGGTGCAGCGCAAATCGCAGCGGTCGGTGACGGAGACGCGCAGGTAGGTGATGGCGCGGCCAAACGGATCGATCATGTCCGTAAAATCAGACTGCACCGGTCCGCTTTCAACCTCATTGCGCGTCCTCGTCCAGGATCGCGAGCGGCGCCGCCGTCACATGGATCAACACCTTGCCGCGATGCTCGAAATTGACCGTCACCCGGTCGCCCACCACGGACTGCACCTGCCCGATGCCCCAGTCCGGCTGCCCGGGATGGCGCACGCGCTGACCAGGCTCGTATTCCGACGTCGGGATCATCAGGCCAGCGCCCCCCGCGCCGACACCGGCCACACGCACTCGACCCTCCCTGCGCGCACGCCGACATACCAGTCATACCGGTCGACCGTGGGGTCGCAATGGCCGGGCACCAGGCGCAGCTTCTCGCCGAGCGACACGCGCCCGCCCTCGAGCTTGCCGTGCTCGTCCGAGGCGCCGGTGTAGCGCACATCCTCGCGCTGCCAGACCAGCGGCATCCCGCTATCGACCGCGACCGCCTTGTGCCCGGCGTCGAGCACGCCCAAGCCCGGCCGCGCAGCACTCATCACGGTCGCCAGCACGAACAGCGCGTGCCGGAACCCGGCCGAGGCGCCGCCGCAATTGGCCGCGTAATCGGCGTCCATGAAGCAATAGCTGCCGGCCTGGATCTCGGTGTAGAGCCCGCTCGCCGCCTCGTGCTCGAACGTGCCGGTGCCGGCGCCGCCGATGATGCCGCACTCGAGCCCTTGCTGGCGGAGCTGCTCGACGGTGCGCCGCACGTCGTTGACGGCGCCGCCGATCGCGTGCGCGCGCTCCTCCTGCGTCCGGAAATGCTGCGCTCGGCCGTGGTAGGCCTGCAGGCCCGCGAAACGCAGGTGCGGCGAGGCGGCGATCCTCTGCGCCAGGGCGACCGCGTCGGGGCCGGGCTGGACGCCGGCGCGGCCCATGCCGACGTCGATCTCGACCAGCACCGACAGCCGCACGCCGGTCGCTTCGGCGGCGGCGGCGATCCGGGCGACGTTGGCCGGGTCGTCGGCGCAGATCGCGACCGTCGCGATCCGGGCGAGTGCGGCGAACCGCGCGAGCTTGGCGTCGCCGACGACCTCGTTGCTGACCAGGATGTCGGGCACGCCGCCCCAGGCCAGGATCTCCGCCTCGGCGACCTTCTGCACGCATTGACCGACGGCCCCGGCCGCGAGCTGGCGGTGCGCGATCACGGTCGATTTGTGGGTCTTGGCGTGCGCCCGCAGCCGGGTCCCGGTCGGCGCGAGGAGGTCGCGCATGCGGGCCAGGTTGTGCTCGAACGCCTCGAGGTCGAGAACGAGCGCCGGCGTATCGACCTCGTCCTCGCGCATGCCCGGCTGCGCCGGCGGCGGCTGCAGCATCAGGAGGTGGCCTGCACCCTCTCCCGCTGGCGGGAGAGGGTTGGGGTGAGGGTGGGAGCCGCCAGACGGCGACCGGGCACCAAACTAACAGAACCACCCTCACCCCGGCCCTCTCCCGCTGGCGGGAGAGGGAGAAGCGAAGAGAGCGGGTTAGTGGCCGGCATTTTCGCCCGAGAAGTCCGGCGCCGGCAGGCCAGAGGCCGTCAGCTGCTCGACCAGGGCCTGCTTGAGCCGATCCAGCCCCGCGTCGTCGTGCGCCTCGGCGCGGGCGACCAGCACGGCCTGCGTGTTGCTCGCGCGCAGCAGCCACCAGCCGTCGTCGGTCTGCACGCGCACACCATCGATGTCGTTGACGCGGGCGCCCTGCTGCTTCAGCCGGCCGGCGACCTCGTCCACCACCTCGAACTTGCGGGTGTCGTCGCAGTTGAAGCGCAGCTCCGGCGTGTTGACGACGTGGGGCAGCGAGCGCGTCACGTCGGAGAGCTTGCCGTCCATGCGGGCGACGATGCCCATCAGCCGGACCGCGACGTAGAGCGCGTCGTCGAAGCCGTACCACTTGTCGGCGTAGAAGATGTGCCCGCTCATCTCGCCGGCGAACGGGGCCTTGATCTCGGCCATCTTGGCCTTGATCAGGCTGTGGCCGGTCTTGAACATCAACGGCTTGCCGCCCGCCTTGGCGATCTCGTCGTAGAGCACCTGGCTCGCCTTGACGTCGGCGATGATGGTCGCCCCCGGATGCTCGCGCAGCACGTCGCGCGACAGCACGACCATCAGCTGGTCGCCGAGCAGCATGGTGCCCTCGTCGTCCACCACGCCGACCCGGTCGGCGTCGCCGTCGAAGCCGATGCCCAGGTCGGCGTGTTGCCGATGCACCTCGGCGATGAGCTGCTCCTGGTTCTTGGCGATGGTCGGATCAGGATGGTGGGCGGGGAAGTTGCCGTCGATGACCGGGTTGAGGACAGTGTGTTCGCCCGGCAGGCGCTTGATCAGCCGCTCCAACACCTCGCCGGCGGCGCCGTTGGCCGAGTCCCAGACGACTTTCAGCTTGCGCTCGCCGCCGTCGTAATCCTGCAGCAACCGCTCGATGTAGCGCTCGGTCACGTCGACGACCTGGTCGGTGCCGTGGGCCTCGTCGACCACGTCGCCGTCCTCGGCCATGCGGCCGATTTTCTGGATCTCGGCGCCAAAGAAGGCCGACTTGCCCAGCATCATCTTGAAGCCGTTATAGGTCGGCGGGTTGTGGCTGCCGGTGACCATCACGGCCCCGTCGGTCTCGAGCACGGTGGCGGCGAAGTAGAGCAGTGGCGTCGGTCCGCGGCCCACGCGCAGCACGTCCATGCCGCTCGCCTTCAGCCCGTCGACTAGGGACGCCGCCAGTTCCGGCGAGGACAGCCGGCCATCGTAGCCGACCGCGACCGTCTTGCCGCCGCCGCGGGCGACCACGGAGCCGAAGCTGCGGCCGATCGCGAACGCGTCCGCGGGATGGAGGGTTTTGCCGACGACGCCGCGGATGTCGTACTCACGCAGGCTCGTCGGATCGAATCGGTGCTGGAAGCTCATGCCGCCCCCTCCGTGTAACGTTTGAGGAATTCCTGCACGCTCTCGCGCAGGTCGGGGCGCTTCAGCGCGAACGCGATCTGGGCCTCGAGAAAGCCCACCTTGTCGCCGCAATCGAACCGGCGCCCTTCGTAGCGCAGCCCGTGGAACGGCGCGTGCCCGATCATGCGCGCCATCGCGTCGGTGAGCTGCACTTCGCCCCCGGAGCCACGCTCCATGCGCGACAGGTGGTCGATCACCTCGGGCAGCAGCACGTAGCGGCCGATGATCGACAGGTTGCTCGGCGCGTCGGCGGGCTTGGGCTTCTCGACCAGGCCCTTGACCTCGACCATGCGGCCGTCATCGGCCCCGGTCGCCAGGATGCCGTAGCGGTTGGTGTGCTCGCGCGGCACCTCCGTCACGGCGACGATGTTGCCGCCGGTCTCGGCGTAGGCGTTGGCGAGCTGCTCGAGGCACGGCGTCTCGGACAACACCAGGTCGTCCGGCAGCAGGATCGCGAACGGGTCGTCGCCGATGAAGGCGCGCGCGCACCAGATCGCGTGGCCCAGCCCCATCGGGACCTGCTGGCGCACGGTGGTGATCGAGCCGGGCGCGATCTTCATCGCGTCCAGCATCGCGATCAGGTCGAGCTTGCCGCGCTCGCGCAGCGTCGCCTCGAGCTCGTAGGCAACGTCGAAATGGTCGATCAGCGCGGTCTTGCCGCGGCCGCTGATGAGGCAGAATTGCTCGATGCCGGCCGCGCGCGCCTCTTCGATCGCGTATTGGATCAAGGGCTTGTCGACGACCGGCAGCATCTCCTTGGCCATCGCCTTGGTCGCCGGCAGGAATCGGGTGCCGAGCCCCGCGACCGGCAAGACGGCTTTGCGCAGTTTCTTCACGTGACGTTCCGCTAGTTCGGTTAACCGAGAACTCGCACGGCCAAGAGTACTCGGCAAGCGCACCGGGCAAGCGCGTCACCGGTGGCCGAGCAGCACGTCCTTGGCCTGGTTCACCCGCGACGCCAGCCAGTCCGATCCGCCGCCATCGGGATGGGCGACGCGCATCAGCCGGACCCAGGCAGCCCGAACGTCGGAGTCCGACACCGGGTCGGTCAAGCCGAGCACCTCGAGCGCTTCCTTGCGGCTCATCTTGCCGAAGCTGCGGCGAGGCCCGGCCTGGGCTCCCATGCCGGGGCCCCATTTGCCGAAGCTCACGCCCGCGTTCTGCTTCCACCAGTTCCACACCAGCGGACCGGCCAGCATCAGCCCGCCGATCGCCACCCCGCCGCGACCCGTCAGCAGCAGCATCGCCGTCAGGCTCAGCCCGGCCAGCGCGGCCACCCACGCCGCCAACGACTTGATCGTCGCCACCGACGCGGCCGAGAACGCCCGCGCCGCGCCGAACAGCAGCGCCAGCGCCCCGAGGCCGAGCGCCAGCATGATCATGCCGGGGCGGCAGCGGCCTTGGCGGCCCCCAGGCGCTGCGCCTCGCGCGCCACGACGGCGCTCATGTTGACGATGCCGCGCGCGGTGACGCTCGGGACCAGCACGTGGATCGGCTTGGACATGCCGAGCAGGATCGGCCCGATCGGCAGCCCGTCCGCCCCCGCCTTGAGCAGCGTGAAGCTGATGTTGGCGGCGTCGAGATTGGGCATCACGAGCAGGTTCGCGACCCCCTCCAGGCGGCTGTCCTGGATCACCCGCTCGCGCAGGCTCGGCACGATCGCGGCGTCGGCGTGCATCTCGCCGTCGACCTCGAGGTCGGGCGCCTGCTTGCGCAGGATCGCCAGCGCGTCGCGCATCTTGCGCGCACTCGGGCTGTTGCTGCTGCCGAAGCTCGAATGCGACAGCAGCGCCACTTTCGGCACGATGCCGAACATGCGCACGCACTCGGCCGCGAGCCCGGTCAGCTCGGCGATCTCGAGGGCGGTCGGCTCGGCGTTGACATGGGTGTCGCACAGGAACAGCACGCCCGCCGACGTGATCAGCGCCGACACGCCGTAGATCCGCGACACGTCCGGCCGCTTGGGGATGATCGGCATCATGTAGCTCATGTGCCGCCCCCAATTGCCGAGGCCGCCCACCACCGCCGCGTCGACCTGGCCGGCGGCGAGCAGCATCGAGGCGGCGACGGTCGGGCGGCGCAGCAGGCGCCGGGCTGCGGCGTCGGGCGGGATGCCCCGGCGGCCGACCAGGCGCTGGTAGCTGTCCAGCAGCGGATCGAACAACGGCCGGTCGCGCTCGGGATCGAGGATCTGCAGGTGGTCGTCCGGCTTGAGCCGCAAGCCGAGGTGCTTGACCCGCTGGGCGATCACCTCGCGCCTACCGATCAGGATCGGCTCGACGAGCCCGTCATCGACCAGCGTCTGCACCGCGCGCAGCACGCGCTCGTCCTCGCCCTCGGCGTAGACGATGCGCTGGCGGTCTTTCTTGGCGGCCTCGAACACCGGGCGCATGAGCTGGCCGGAGCGGAACACGAAGCGGTCGAGCCGCTCGCGATAGGCGTCGAAATCCTCGATCGGCCGGGTCGCGACGCCGCTGTCCATGGCGGCCTTGGCGACGGCGGGGGCGATCTCGAGGATGAGCCGCGGGTCGAACGGTTTGGGGATGATGTATTCCGGGCCGAACACCGGCGCCTGGCCGCCATAGGCCGCAACGACGACCTCGCTCGCCTCCGAGCGCGCGAGGTTCGCGGTCGCCTCGACGGCGGCGAGCTTCATCGCCTCGTTGATCGTGGTCGCACTCACGTCGAGCGCGCCGCGAAAGATGAACGGGAAGCACAGCACGTTGTTGACCTGGTTCGGATAGTCGGTCCGCCCGGTGGCGATGATCGCGTCCGGACGGTGCTGGCGGGCGAGTTCGGGCAGGATCTCGGGGTCGGGGTTGGCCAGCGCCAGGATCAGCGGGTTGGGCGCCAGCATCTCGAGCCACTCGGGCTTCAGCACGCCCGGGGCTGACAGGCCGAGGAAGATGTCCGCCCCCTGCAGCACGTCGGGCAGCTTTCGCGCATCGGTCTGGCGGGCGTAGCGGGCCATGTTGGGCGGCATGCCCTCGTCGCGGCCCTGATAGACGACGCCCTTGATGTCGGTGAGCGTGACGTTGTCGATGGCCAGGCCCATGGCGACCAGCAGGTCGACGCAGGCGAGGGCGGCGGCACCGGCGCCAGAGGTGACGAGCTTGGCCTGGCTCAGCTCCTTGTTCTGCAGCAGCAGCCCATTGCGGATCGCGGCGGCGACGATGATGGCGGTGCCGTGCTGGTCGTCGTGGAAGACCGGGATCTTCATCCGCTCGCGTAGGCGGCGCTCGATCTCGAAGCACTCGGGGGCCTTGATGTCCTCGAGATTGATCGCGCCGAAGGTCGGCTCGAGGGCGGCCACGACCTCGACGAAGCGGTCCGGGTCTTCGGCGTCCACCTCGATGTCGAACACGTCGATCCCGGCGAACTTCTTGAACAGGACGGCCTTGCCCTCCATCACCGGCTTGCCGGCGAGTGCGCCGATATTGCCCAGGCCGAGCACGGCGGTGCCGTTGGAGATGACGCCGACCAGGTTACCGCGCGCGGTATAGTCGAGCGCGGTCGCCGGACTGGCCTTGATCTCGAGACAGGCGGCAGCGACGCCCGGAGAATAGGCCAGCGCCAGGTCGCGCTGGGTCGCCATCCGTTTGGTGGCCTCAATCGCCAGTTTGCCGGGGGTTGGCAGACGATGGTAATCCAGCGCCGCCTTCTTGAAGGCCTCGTCCATACAACATCCTCCCACGTCCGCTCAGTTAATCGCGAACGCCACCGGAAGATAGACGGGTACCATGCAAGGGGTCGGGTCGAATATGCGGTCGAGAAGACTCGAACTTCCACAGGGTTTCCCCCACAAGCACCTCAAGCTTGCGCGTCTACCATTTCGCCACGACCGCATCGGGGCCGGGGGGCTATAGCGGATGCACGGCCAGGCATCAACGCTCGAATGGCAGATCAGCGACACTCCGGTCGACTACGACGCCGCGCACGCTGCCATGCAGGCCCGCGTCGCCGCGATCCGTGCTGGCGGGGAGCGCGAGACCGTCTGGCTGCTCGAGCACCCGCCGCTCTACACCGCTGGCACCTCGGCGACCCCCGAAGACCTGGTCGACGCCGGACGGCTGCCGATTTTTCGCACCGGCCGGGGCGGCCAATGGACCTATCACGGACCCGGCCAGCGCATCGCCTACGTCATGCTCGACCTCACCCAGCCGCATGGCGGCGTGCGGCCGCGCGACGTGCGCGCCTATGTCGAAGGGCTCGAGGAGTGGCTGATCCGAACGCTCGACCGCTTCGGCGTGAGGGGCGAGCGCCGCCTTGGCCGGGTCGGGATCTGGGTCGCAGACAAGGCCGCCGGAACCGAAGCCAAAATCGCCGCCATCGGCGTGCGAGTGACCAAATGGGTGAGCTGGCACGGTGTCGCGCTCAACGTTGAGCCCGATCTGGCCCATTTCGCCGGCATCGTCCCCTGCGGCATCGCCGAGCATGGCGTGACCAGCCTGCATGCGCTCGGCTTGCCGGTCACGACGACGGACGCCGACGTGGCGCTGCGTTCGGCCTGGGACGAGGTTTTCGGTCCGCCGCAGCAAGCTTTCGTTAACGTTTGAAGCGTATGAAAGGGGCGGAGGCGGCATCTGCGCTGCCTTCGGAGCGGAAAAGTTGCGCGGCTCTGCCGGGTCACGATCCTAATAGGAAACCGCCATGTCCGTCGCCAACATCGGCCCTGCCGCCGCCCATTCCCCCGTTCACCACGCGCTTGTCGCGACCAAGCACGTCGGCAAGCCCGGCGTCGCCGCCAAGCTCGCCGCTTCCGCCCCGACCGCCGCCGCGGCCCCCGCCGCCCCACCCCCCCCCCCCGCCGCCACCGCCAGAACGGGAGCCAACGGCAAGGTCGTCAACGTGAAGGCATAATCTGACCGTCAGGTCAGCGTCGGCAACGCGCGAAACCCCGGCTCGTCGTCAGGCGGGTCGGCCAGTTCCTCGTGGATCAGCGTGACCGAGGCGCCCGGCGGCCCCATGCGGCAGGCGCGCAACAACTCCTCGACCGAGGCGGTGTCGCCATACACCATCGCCTCCACCGACCCGTCGCCACGGTTGCGGACCCAGCCCGAGACGCCCAGCTCCGCTGCCCGCCGCGCCATCCACGCGCGATAGCCGACGCCTTGAACGACGCCCGCGATGCGCAGGCGCTTGGCGCTCATACCTGGCGGACCAGCGCCATGAACCGCGCCGCCAACGCGATGTCCTTGATCACCCCGGCCCGGCGCGTCGTCGCCAAGACATCCTGGCCCCATTGCTCTTCCTGAAACAGCTCATCCAGATGCGCCAACGCGTGCGCCGCCTCGGCGTCGAGCGCGCCGTCGGCCAGCGCGAGACCAAGGACGACGCTGCCCAGCGCCGGGATGGCGATCCCGAGCCCGGCCAGCATCGCCGTCGGCTGCGCCTGCAACACCTCGCGCACCGTGCTCAGCGCCTTGTCATCCTGCGCCAGCAGCGTAATCCCCTCCGTCGGCTGCAGCCGGGCCCCGTGCGTCCGGTCCAGCCAATCGAGCCAAGGCTGCCACTCCAAAGCCTGCCGATGCATGAGCGGCAACGGCTGCGCAGCGCGATAACAGAGCACGTCGGTCTCGGCGTATTTGGCCAAGGCGTTCACGACGGGTGCCGGATCGAGCGCAATGCGGTCCTGCGCGGTGCCGGTCAGGCGGGTCAGCGGAACGTCGTCCATCGTCATCTCGCCGCCTTTATGGCCGCCGCCTGCAATGTCCCATTCGGCGGCGATAGCGTGCGCGAGCGGCGCCGCTTCGACCAGCAGCTCCGGCCCGCCCGGGATCCGCATCGGCTTGCCATCCAGCAGGATCGTATGGCCGCGTGGGCCAGCTTCGGTCGTCGCCCGGCCCCAAAACCGTTTCATCGCAACAAGCTCCGCAACAGATCGGCCGGCTTGACCGGCTTGCCGGTAACCGCCGCGGGCGGCGCTGTCGCCGGTGCCGGGCCCGCCTCCCTGCCGCGCGCGACGGCCAGGGCCGGGTCGCACGTGTCGGCCGGAGCCGGCCCGCCCAGCAGGATGCCGACCCGCCCCGGCGCGATCGCCCCCGGATCGAGCGCCACCTTCGGCGCCAACCAACTCCCGCGCACCCGCACTGGAACGCTCAGCGCGGTGCCGAGCCGGAGCTGCGGCGAGAGATGCAGGTCCATCGTCTCGTCGGCCAGGTTCAGCTCGCCACCGCCATCCAGGGCCAGCTTGGCACTGTCCAGGCTCAACGCCCGCGACACGATCCGGCCGCTCGCCGCCTCCAGCGCGATCGCCGCACACCGCACCTTGCTCCGCTCCCCCGCCTCGAGCGGCAGATGCACCGCGGCGAGCATGCCCTGCAGCCACGCATTGTCGATCTCGCCATCGACCAGCGCCAGCCCCGCCGAGCCGGTCAACGTGGCCAACACCGCCCGCAACGTCGCCCCCTGCCCTTTCAGGTCCATCCGCACATCGAGCATTCCGCCGCCGTCGCCCAGAACGCCGAGCAACGCCAGCGCCGGCCCGGCTGGCAAGCCGGCCCCTTCGGCCGTCGCCGCGACCCGCTGCGCCCCGGCATCGACCACAAAGCCGAGATCGAGCCGCCGGTCGCCAACCGCGACGCTCGTCCGCATGAGCTGCAAGGTGCCGCCCTGCAACGAGACGCTCGTCCTCAGATCGTGCAGCGCCCGGCGGTGCCAGATTGCCTCGCCCACGTGCCATTCGACATTCGCATCGGCCCGGCGGAGCGCGTCGTAGGGGATCGCGAAATCCGGGATCACTCGGGCCGGCGTGGACGGCGGACCGGGGTTGGCGCCGGGCGGGGCGGCCGGAACCTGCGGGGGCGCGGGCGCGGGCGCGGGCGCAACCGGCCGCGGGGCCGCGAGCGCGTCGAGATCGAGATGGGTCGACGTGAGCGCGCCGGCGACCGATGGCAGCCCGGCGGTCGCCAAGGTGAGCTGGCCGGCCAGATCGCCCTCGCGGCTCGTCACCTGCAAGCCGGTCAGCGTGGCCGTCGTGGACGCCAGCGACACCTTGGCCGCGATCCGCCCATCGTGCACGGAAGGCAACGCCAGCTGGGCGGCAGCACCGAGTCGGGCGAGATCGCCGGCCTGACCGCTCAATTCGAATTCGACCGGACCGCCGGGCGCCACGGTGCCGTGCACCTCGAGCTGGGCATCGTCGGCCGCGGCGCGCAGGCTGATCGGCGTCGCCCGGCCCGCGACGAGGGAGGCGAGCGTGCCGGCCTGCCCATCGATGGCGACCGGCAAGGCGCCGAGCCGGGCCGTTCCCTGCACCACGGCCGGCCCGGTCCAGGACGGCGCCGCGATCGACATGGTCTGCACCGCGACCGGACCCAGGGGCGTGGCCCCGATCCGAAGCTGCAAGTCGTGGAGCCCGGCGGCGCCGAGGCTAGCTTCGGCTTGGGCGTCATGCAGCGGCAGCAGGCTCGCTTGCGCCAGCGGCGACAGCGCCGCGAGGTCCGGCGCGGCAACGACGAGCCGCGCGGCATCGCTCGTGCCGGCGAGCGTGGCGTCGAGCCCCGCGCTCACGAGATGCAGCGCCAGCTTCCACGGCCCGCCCGCGACCGGCTCGGCGGTGCCGGTCAACGCGAGCGGGACGCCGGACTTGACCAGGTCGCCATGCACCTGGCCGTCGGCCCGATCGTAACCGAAGCGCGGCACCGACAGCGCGAGCCCCTGGCCGTGCCAGCCGAGCGTCGCGTCGCGGACATCGACCCGGTCGAGCACGAGATCGTAGCGCCCGCCGCCCGCGGATGCGGCAGCCGGGCCGGCCGGCGCCGGGTTGGGCGGTGGCGTGAAGTCCCAATTCGCGCGGCCCGCGGCATTGCGTTCGAGCAGCACATCCGGGCTCGCCAGCAACAGCCGATCGATCGCGACGTGGCGCGAGAGCAGCGGCAACAGGGCGATCGTGGCCTCGATCGCCTCGGCATGGGCCATCTCGGGGCGTGAGAAACCGGGCGGGTTGGCGAGACTGACGTCGTGCAGCTCGATCGTGGGGGTGAGCGACCAGGCCAAGCGGACGGGGCCGCCGATCGTCAGTTCGCGACCGGTCGCGCGGCGGACTTGGTCTTGCAGCCGGGTCCGCACCGCATCGGCGCTGAGCGTGGCGTTGGCCGCGATCAGGCCGGCGATCGGCACCGCCAGCGCCGCCGCCGGCAGGAGCAGCCAGGCGCGCCTCACGTCCGCGACGCCCGCTGCGCGGGCGTGGACTCGAAGCCGATGGTCTTGAACGTCTCACGCATGTGCGGCGCCGGGTCGGCCTCGACGAATAAGCGGCCGCCGGCGGGGTGCGGCAGGTCGAGCGCGCGGGCGTGCAGGTGCAGTTTGTTGGACAGACCCTCGACGATGGCACTGCGGGCGTTGTTCTGATCCGGCTCGTGATATTTGAGATCGCCCACGATCGGCGTCCCGAGAGCGACGCAATGGACGCGGAGCTGGTGGGTGCGGCCAGTAATCGGCGAGAGTTCGAGCCAGGTCAGCCGCTGGCCGGCGTGATCGAGCGTGCGGTAATCGGTAACGGCGCGCTGGGCCTCGTCGTCGTCGCGCTCGGCCGGCGTGCTGCGTTCACCGCGCGGCCCGACGCGGCGGATCAGCGGCAGGTCGATGCGGCCCTCGGCCGGAGACGGGCGGCCGGAGACGACGGCCCAGTACGTCTTTTTCATGTCGCGGCCGCGGAAGGCGGTGGACAGCTTGGCGGCGACCCCGGGGGTGCGGGCGAGCAGCAACACGCCTGACGTGTCGCGGTCGAGCCGGTGGACCAGGCGCGGGCGATGCGGACTGTCGCCGCGCAAGCCGTCGAGCATGCCGTCGAGATGGCGGGTGATGCCAGGGCCGCCCTGGACGGCGAGGCCATGCGGCTTGTTGAGGACGATGAGGTGGTCGTCGCGATGGATGACCATGTCCTCGAGCTCGCGGACGAGCGACGCGTCGGGCTCGTGGGAGGGTGTCGGCGGCGGCGGCGACGCGTCGGGCAGTGGCGGCACGCGGATGCTCTGGCCCGGTGCGAGGCGGGTGCCGGCCTCGGCGCGCTTGCCGTCGATGCGGATCTGGCCGGTGCGGCAGAGTTTCTGCAACGCGCCCTGGGTAACGCCGGGGAAATGGCGGCGGAACCAGCGATCGAGCCGGATCTCCGCCTCGTCGTCGGTGACGGCACGGGTTTGGACGCTCATGTCTGGCGCTCCTGGGTCTGGCGCTCCTGGCGCAGCGACGCCCAGTGTTCGAGCCGTTTGCTGATTTCGCGCTCGAAGCCTTTCTCGCGCGGGCGGTAGTATTGCGGGCGATCCATGCCGTCGGGGAAGTAGTTCTGGCCGGAGAAGCTGTCTTCGGCGTCGTGGTCGTAGTCGTAACCGGCGCCGTAGCCGAGCGTCTTCATCAGTTTGGTCGGCGCGTTCAGGATGTGGGCGGGCGGTGTCAGGCTGCCGGTCTGTTTGGCACCGCTGGCGGCGGCTTTGGTCGCGATATAGAGCGCGTTCGACTTGGGCGCGGTGCCGAGATAAACTATGGCCTGCGCGAGGCAGAGTTCGCCCTCGGGGCTGCCGAGGCGCTCATAGGCCTCCCAGGCCGTCATCGCCTGCACCAGCGCTTGCGGGTCGGCCAGGCCGATGTCCTCGGACGCGAAGCGGACCAGGCGGCGGGCGACGTAGCGCGGATCCTCGCCGCCCGCGAGCATGCGCGCGAACCAGTAGAGCGCCGCGTCGGCGTCCGATCCGCGCAGCGACTTATGCAGCGCGGAGATGAGATTGTAGTGCTCCTCGCGGTCCTTGTCGTAGAGCGCAGCCCGGCGGCCGATCACCTCGGCGAGCCCAGCCGCGTCCAGCTCCGGGCCGGGCGGCAACGCCAGCAGTTGCTCGGCCATGTTCAACGCATATCGCCCGTCGCCATCGGCCATCGCGCACAAGGCCGACCGCGCCTCGGGGAGCACCGGCAATGCCTGATCCGACGCCGCTTCGGCCCGCTGCAGCAGCCGTTCGAGCGCCGCATCGTCGAGGCGGCGGAGCACCATCACCTGGCAGCGCGAGAGCAGCGCGCCGTTAAGCGCGAAGGACGGGTTCTCAGTCGTCGCGCCGACCAGGACGATGGTGCCGTCCTCGACGACGGGCAGGAAGCCGTCCTGCTGGGCGCGGTTGAAGCGATGGACTTCGTCGACGAAGAGGAGGGTGCGTTGGCCCGCATCGCGCCGGCGCCGGGCTTCGTCGAAGATGCGCTTGAGGTCGGCGACGCCAGAGAACACGGCCGAGAGCGCCACGAAATGCAGCCCGGCCGCATCGGCCAGCAGCCGCGCGATGGTCGTCTTGCCGACGCCGGGCGGGCCCCACAGGATCAACGAGGCCAGGGCGCCGCGCTCGAGCATGCGGGTCAGCGTGCCTTGGGCGCCGACGAGGTGGTCCTGGCCGACGATCTCGTCGAGCCGCGCCGGACGCAGGCGCTCGGCGAGCGGGCGGCCGACGTCTTGCGCCGGGGTTTCCGGCGCAGACCCGAACAGGTCCAGCGTAGCGCGCGATGACATGCTGGGTAGATAGTCTACTCGCTCACGCTCTGGGAGAGGGTTGGGGCGAGGGCGCGGAGGATATACCCTGGCCACATCGTCCATGGAGGGCCATGTGAGTTACACGCTCTACTACTCTCCCGGTGCGGCCAGCATGGCGGTGCATTGGATGCTGATCGACATCGGCGTGCCGTTCGAGGCGGTGCTGGTGGATATCGACGCCGGTATGCAGCGCGAGCCGAGCTACCGGCGCCTGAACCCGGCGGGACGGGTGCCCACGCTCGCCGTCGATGGCGTCCCGTATAGTGAGTCCGCGGCGCTCCTGATGCTGTTGGCGGAGCGGCATCCGGAGGCGCGGATGATGCCGGCGCAGGGATCCCCGGAGCGAGCGAGATGGCTGGAAACGATGGTCATCTCGCGAACACCCTGCTCCCGGCCATGCGCGATTGGTTCTATGCGGCGACGGACGGCGAGCCGTCCGGAGCCACGGCCGTCAAGGCTCTGGCCAGGTCACGCATCGAGGGGGCGTGGGATCTGCTCGATGCCCGCGTGGCGGAAACCCACGCGTATTTGGTGGGCGATCGCCGTACCACGGCCGACTTGCTGGCGATGATGTTGATGCGCTGGTCGCGCAGCATGCCGCGCCCGGCGACGCAATGGCCGAACCTCGCCGGCTACATCGGCTTGTTGCGGACCATCCCGTCGTTCGCCGAGGTCAACAGGCGCGAGAACCTGAGCGGCTGGCCGCCCGACTGATGGAGCCGGCCGTTGTCGTCCGGACGGCGCGGGCTGAGGATGGCGCGGCCGTTTCCGCGATCTATGCGCCCTACGTGCGTGACACCGCCGTATCGTTCGAGGCGGAGGCACCGGCAGACGCGGTCATGACGGAGCGGATCGGCTCGACGCTCCAGACCCATCCCTGGCTGGTCGCGGAGCGGCAGGGCGTCGTCGTCGGCTTCGCCTATGCAGGCAAGCATAGCCAGCGGGCCGCCTATCGCTGGACCGCGGACGTGACCGTGTATGTGCGTGCGGGCGAATGCCGCACGGGCGTCGGGCGCCAACTGTATGGGGCCTTGTTGACGACCTTGCGGCTGCAGGGTTTCCGTTCCGCTTTCGCCGAAATCGTCTTGCCCAACCCCGGCAGCGTTCGCCTGCACGAGGCCATGGGGTTCAGACACATCGGCGTCCACGCTGACATCGGCTACAAGCTCGGCCGCTGGCACGATATCGGCTATTGGCGCTTGGGCCTGACCAATGGCGCGGACGCCCCGAGGGAGCCGGTGCCGTTTGCTGCGTTGTAGGGTGATCGGGTCTGCTAGGGCGGGGGTGCGTACGTTTCTCCCCTCACCCACCCCTCTCCCGGGGGGAGAGGGGTTTTGGGGCGTTCTGGGTTTCGGGCGTTAGTCTTCTTCGTCGTCGGTGGGGCGATCTTGGACGGGGCCGCTGTCGAGGCCTTTGGCGGCCGGGTCACGGTCGACGAGTTCGATGACGGCCATGTCGGCGGCGTCGCCGTAGCGAACGCCGGCCTTGAGCACGCGGCAGTAGCCGCCGGAGCGGGTCTTGTAGCGTTCGGCGATGGTGCCGAAGAGCTTGGCGACGATCTTCTCGTCCTGTAAGCGGGACATCGCCTGGCGGCGAGCGTGCATGTCGCCGCGCTTGCCGAGGGTAATCAACTTCTCGGCCACCGGGCGCAGTTCCTTGGCCTTCGGCAACGTGGTGGTGATCTGCTCGTGCTTGATCAGCGCGTGGGCCATGTTGCGGAACATGGCCTGACGGTGGCTGCTGGTGACGCCAAGCTTGCGGCCGGCCATTCCGTGTCGCATGTCAAACTCCTGTGCGGCGGAGCCGCAGAACTTAGGTTAAAAAGGCTCGTCCAGCCGCTTGGCAAGGTCTTCGATGTTTTCCGGCGGCCAGCCCGGGACGCTCATGCCGAGCGACAGCCCCATGGCGGTCAGCACTTCCTTGATCTCGTTGAGCGATTTGCGGCCGAAGTTCGGCGTGCGCAGCATCTCCTGCTCGGTCTTCTGCACCAAGTCGCCGATGTAGACGATGTTGTCGTTCTTGAGGCAGTTCGCCGAACGCACCGACAGTTCGAGCTCGTCGACCTTGCGGAGCAGGTTGCGGTTGAACGGCAGGTCGTCGTGGACCTCGTCCGGACGCGCGAGCTGCGGCTCGTCGAAATTGATGAAGAGCTGCAGCTGGTCCTGCAGGATGCGAGCGGCCAGCGCCACCGCGTCCTCGGGCGTGACGGCGCCGTTGGTCTCGACCTGGAGCAGCAGCTTGTCGTAGTCGGTGACCTGGCCGACGCGCGTCGGCTCGACCTTGTAGGACACGCGCTTGACCGGCGAGTAGATCGCATCGATCGGGATCAGGCCAATCGGGGCATCCTCGGGGCGATTGGCCGCGGCCGGCACGTAACCCTTGCCGATGTTGACCGTGAACTCCATGCCCAGCTTGATGCCGTCGTCGAGCGTGCAGATCACGAGATCGGGGTTCATCACCTCGATGTCGTGCCCGGTCTGGATCTGGCCGGCGGTCACTTCGCCCGGCCCAGTGGCCTGCAGCACCATGCGCTTCGGGCCGTCGCCGTGCATGCGCAGCGCGAGCTGCTTGATGTTGAGCACGATGTCGGTGACGTCTTCGCGAACACCGGGGATGCTACTGAACTCGTGCAGCACGCCGTCGATCTGGACGGCGGTGACGGCAGCGCCTTGTAGGCTCGAGAGCAGCACGCGGCGGACGGCGTTGCCGAGGGTCATGCCGAAGCCGCGCTCGAGCGGTTCGGCGACGACGGTGGCGACGCGGTGCGGATCGGAACCAGGCTCGACGTCGAGCTTTTCCGGTTTGATCAGCGACTGCCAATTCCTCTGGAGGGCCATGGGATCAGTTCCAAACAGTTGTCCGGCGCCGGCCACCGGGCCCGCGCCGTCGATCATTCTTGTTGTTGACGGCTAGACGCGGCGGCGCTTACGCGGGCGGCAGCCGTTGTGCGGAATCGGCGTCATGTCGCGAATGGCGGTAACGGCGAAGCCTACGGCCTGAAGCGCACGCAGAGCGCTCTCGCGGCCGGAACCGGGGCCACTGACTTCGATCTCGAGCGTCTCCATGCCGTGCTCACGCGCCTTGCGCCCGGCGTCCTCGGCGGCGACCTGGGCGGCGTAGGGGGTCGACTTACGGCTGCCCTTGAAGCCCTGCATACCGGCCGAGGACCACGCAATGGTGTTGCCCTGGGCGTCGGTGATGGTCACCATCGTGTTGTTAAACGTCGCCGCCACGTGGGCGACGCCGGCGATGATGTTCTTGCGTTCCTTGCGCCGGGGACGGGATGCGGCGGGTTTCGCCATCGAGGTGATCCTAACGTTCGTGAGTCAAAGCGGAAAAGCGGACTACTTGGTGACTTTCTTCTTGCCGGCGATCGCCACGGCCTTACCCTTGCGGGTGCGCGCGTTCGTATGCGTGCGCTGGCCATGGACCGGCAGGCCGCGGCGGTGACGCAGGCCGCGATAGCAGCCGAGGTCCATCAGGCGCTTGATGTTCATCGCAACTTCACGGCGGAGATCGCCCTCGACGCGGTATTCTCGATCGATCAGCTCGCGGATCTTCAGCACTTCCTCGTCGGACAGCTGATTGACCCGGCGATCGTCGGGAATGCCGAGCTTGGAGACGATATCGTGCGCCTTCGCCGGGCCGATGCCGTAGATATATTGAAGGCTGATCTCGACCCGCTTGGTGGTCGGCACGTTAACACCGGCAATTCGCGCCACGCTTTATTCTCCTCGAACACCAGACGCGAAGCCCGGTGCTAGTTCTGCTCTCGCCATAATGGATAGTGCCGGGCCCGTTGCGGGTCCGGCGCAGGCCGCGACTTATACGCGGCTCGTCGAGCGAGTCAATGCAAACGGATCAATTTTGCTTGAGTAGCCCCCGAGTCGACCCAGATTGTGGACCGTCCCGCGATGCTTGCTTCAGGCCGCCCAGCACGTTCTCCAGCGCAGCTGTTACGTCGTCGATCTCCGTCATCCCGTCGACCGTCATCAGCCGCCCCGTCGCTGCGTAGTGCGGCAGGATCGGCGCCGTCTGGGTGTGGTAGGCGGAAAGCCGCGTGCCGACCGTCTCGCGGTTGTCGTCGGCGCGGCGGTTGAACTCGTGGCTGCCGCAGACGTCGCAGACGCCGTCCACGTGCGGGCGCTTGAAGCTGTCGTGATAGCCGGCGCCGCAGCGGGCGCAAGTGAACCGGCCGGCGATGCGGTCGGTGAGCGCGGCGTCGTCCACCTTCAGCTCGATCACGGCGTCGATCCGTTGCCCGGCGCGGTCCAGCATGGCGTCGAGCGCCTGCGCTTGCGGGACGGTGCGGGGAAACCCGTCGAGGATGAAGCCGGAGGCGGCATCGGGCTGGCGGATGCGGCTCTCGAGCATGTCGATGATTAGCCCATCCGGCATCAGCTCGCCGGCGGCCATGATCGTGCGGGCCTTTTCGCCGATCTCGCTGCCGGCCTTGACCTCGGCGCGGAGCATGTCGCCGGTCGAGATTTGCACCAGGCCGTGGGTCTGTTCGAGGCGCTTGGCCTGGGTGCCCTTGCCGGCGCCCGGTGGTCCGAGGAGAATGAGGTTCATCGGCTCGAACACTTCATCGTCCTCGGCCCTTCACGCGCGACTTGCGGATCAGCCCCTCGTATTGATGCGCGAGGAGGTGCGATTGGATCTGGGTCACCGTGTCCATCGTCACCGAGACGATGATCATCAGGCTCGTGCCGCCGAAGTAGAACGGCACCGAATAGCGGCTGATCAGGATCTCCGGCAGCAGGCAGACGGCGCAGAGGTAGAGCGCGCCGACGGTCGTCAGCCGGGCCAGGATGGTGTCGAAGTACTGCGACGTGTTGGAACCGGGACGAACGCCGGGGATGAACCCGCCGTATTTCTTGAGGTTGTCGGCGGTCTCCTCCGGATTGAACACCACGGCGGTGTAGAAGTAGGAGAAGAAGATGATCATCGCGGCGTAGGCCACGAGATAAGCGGGCTGGCCGTGCGCGAGCTGCTGGCCGATCCAGGCGAGCCACGAGTTCGGGTTCTGCGTCGAGAACCCGGCCACCGTCGCCGGGATCAGCAGGATCGAACTGGCGAAGATCGGCGGGATCACGCCTGCGGTGTTGACCTTGAGCGGCATATGCGTCGAATCGCCACCGAACATGCGCTGACCGACCTGGCGCTTCGGATATTGGATCACGACCCGGCGCTGCGCCCGCTCCATGAACACCACGAACGCTACCACCGCCACTGCCAGCACCATGAAGGCGATGATGAAGATCGGCGACAGCGCGCCGGTACGGCCGAGTTCGAGCAGGTTGGCCAACGCGTGCGGCAGGTTGGCGACGATGCCGGCGAAGATGATCAGGCTGGTCCCGTTGCCGACGCCGCGCGACGTGATCTGCTCGCCGATCCACATGAGGAACATCGTGCCGCCGACCAGCGTGATGACGCAGGAGACGCGGAAGAACCAGCCCGGATCGATCACCGCCGAGCCGAACTGGCCGCGCATGCTCTCGAGCCCGATCGCGATGCCGTACGACTGCACCAGCGCGATCAGCACCGTCAGATACCGCGTATACTGGTTCATCTTCTTGCGCCCGGACTCGCCCTCTTTCTTGAGCGCCTCGAGGGAGGGCACCGCGGCCGACATCAGCTGGACGATGATGCTGGCCGAAATGTAGGGCATGATGTTGAGCGCAAACACGGTCATGCGGCCGAGCGCGCCGCCGCTGAACATGTCGAACATGCCGAGGATGCCGCCGCCATGCTGCGAGAGCAGCTCGCCCATCACCGACGCATCGACGCCGGGGACGGGAATGTAGGTGCCGAGGCGGTAGACGAGAAGCGCCCCGAGCGTGAACCAAATGCGCTTCTTTAGCTCCGTCGCTTTGGAAAGCGTTCCGAAGTTCAGGCTGGAAGCGAGTTGTTCGGCCGCTGAGGCCATCGTCGTTTCCTCTCGTGACAGCACGGGTCTTGGCGTCGCGGGCCAGAGATGGTGACGCCGGAGCCGAGGCAAAATACCCCAACCCCGGCGTCTGTCATCTGTCGTTTTTGCATCTGTTGCTTTTGCGGCGGCCGGTCTCGCCCGCGGCCGGGTTCAGGCGGCGGGGGTCGGTTCGGGCTTCGATACGGTGGTGGTGACGGTGCCGCCGGCCTTTTCCACGGCCGCAATCGCCGCAGGCGAGGCGCCCGAGACGGTTACGCGGACCGCGCGGGTCAGCTCGCCCTTGGCCAGCAGGCGAACGCCGGCGACTTTGGCGAGCCGGACGAGCCCGGCATGCGCTAGGGCCGCTTCGGTGATCGCCTCGTTCGGGTTGAGCAGGCCGGATTCAAGCGCTTGCTCGATGGTGCCGACGTTGATCGGGGCATACTCGGTGCGGAAAATGTTCTTGAAGCCGCGCTTGGGCAGCCGCCGATAGATCGGGAGCTGGCCGCCCTCGAACCCGTTCAGCGCCACGCCTTCGCGCGCCTTCTGGCCCTTGACGCCCTTGCCGGAGGTCTTGCCCTTGCCGGAGCCGATGCCGCGGCCGAGCCGCTTGGATTTCAGATGCGCGCCCGCGTTGTCGCGCAGTTCGTTGAGCTTCACTTGCTCTCCTCCACCTCGATCAGGTGCTTGACCCGATCGATCATGCCACGCACGGACGGCGTGTCCTCGAGCTCGCGCGAACGACGCAGCTTGCCGAGGCCGAGACCGGCCAGAGTCTGGACCTGGTCCTTCTTGCGGCCCAGGCCCGAGCGGACCTGGGTCACTTTGACCGTCTTCTTATCCGACATCGGCCGCGGCCTCCGTGGCGCCCTGCTCGCGCTTGCCGAGGATGTCGGACACTTTCTTGCCCCGGCGCTGGGCGACCGAGCGCGGGCTGCCGCAGCGGGTGAGCGCCGCGAAGGTGGCCTTGACCATGTTGTGCGGGTTGCGGCTGCCGAGCGACTTGGCCACCACGTCGTTGATCCCCAGCGTCTCGAACACGGCGCGCATCGGGCCGCCGGCGATTATGCCGGTGCCGGCCTCGGCGGAACGGAGCACCACGTGCCCGGCGCCGAAAATCCCCTGCACGTCGTGGTGCAGCGTGCGACCTTCCTTCATGGGGACGCGGATCATGCCGCGCTTGGCCCGCTCGGTCGCCTTACGGATCGCCTCCGGCACCTCGCGCGCCTTGCCGGCGCCGTAGCCGACGCGGCCCTTCTGATCGCCGACCACCACTAGGGCCGCGAACGCGAACCGGCGGCCGCCTTTGACCACTTTGGCGACGCGGTTGATCGTCACCAGCTTGTCGATCAGTTCATCGCCGCCATCGCGATCGCGGTCGTTGCTCCGATCCCGATCGCGGCCGCGGCCTCCGCCGCCGCCTTCCCGTGCTTCACGTGCCATCGCTCGTTACCCCTAGAACGCCAGCCCGCCTTCGCGGGCGGCCTCGGCCAGCGCCTTGACGCGGCCGTGATACAAATACGACCCGCGGTCGAACACGACCGCGGTGACCCCGGCGGCAACCGCCCGTTCGGCGACTAGCTTCCCGACGCGGCCCGCCGCATCGCGGTTGGCGCCGTGCTTCAGGTCGACCTTCAGATCCTTATCCAGGCTCGAAGCGGCGGCCACGGTGCGGCCCTGCACATCGTCGATCACCTGGGCGTAGATATGCTTGCCCGAACGAAACACCGACAGCCGCGGACGGCCCGCGCTTTTCTGCTTGAGCTGATAGCGCAGGCGCTCGCGCCGACGCTGCCGGAGGTCTTGGGGAGCGCTCATCTTACTTCTTCTTGCCTTCTTTGCGGCGGATCTGCTCGTTGTCGTACCGCACGCCCTTGCCCTTGTAGGGCTCGGGCGGGCGGAACGCGCGGATTTCGGCAGAAACCTGGCCGACCTGGCGCTTGTCGGTGCCGGTGACCATGATGGCGGTCGGGCGCGGGGTCGTAATGGTGATGCCTTCCGGCACCGGAAAGACGACGTCGTGCGAGAAGCCGAGGTTGATCACCAAATTCTTGCCCTGCACCGAAGCGCGGAAGCCGGTGCCCTGGATCTCCATCGTCTTGGTGTATCCATCCGACACACCCTTGACCATGCTGGCCACGAGCGCGCGGGTGGTGCCCCACATCATGCGCGACGGCGCATCGTTGCGCCGCGGTGCGACGGACACTTTGTTGTCCTCGACCTTGGTCTCGACGTTGTCCGACAGCGGCATGCTGAGCGAACCCAGCTTGCCTGTCGCCGACAGAATGCCGCCCGCGATCGCGACCGAAACGCCGGCCGGGATGGCGACGGGGTATTTGCCTATTCGTGACATGGTTCCCTCCTTCGCCTCAGAACACGCGGAACAGCACTTCGCCGCCCACATTGGCCGCCCGCGCCTCGCCGTCGGACAGCACGCCGCGCGGCGTCGACAGGATCGATACGCCGAGCCCTGCGTAGACCCGCGGCAGTTCCTTGATGCCGGAATAGACCCGGCGGCCAGGCTTGCTGACGCGGGTGATCTCTTTGATCACCGGCTCGCCATCGGCGTATTTCAGCTCGATCCGGAGCTGGTTCACGCCGGGGCGAACCTCCTCGGCGGAGTAGCCGCGAATGTAGCCTTCTCGCTTGAGCGCCTCGAGCGCGTTGGCGCGCAGCTTGCTTGCCGGCGCCACGCAGCTCGTGTGACGGCTGCGCTGAGCGTTGCGGATGCGGGTGATCATGTCACCTAAGCCATCGGTCATCGACATCGGTGGCGCTCCTTACCAGCTCGCCTTGACCATGCCGGGCAGCTGGCCCGAACTGGCCAACTGGCGCAGCATGTTCCGCGACAGCTTGAACTTGCGGTAGTTGCCGCGGGCCCGCCCGGTCAGCGCGCAGCGCAGCCGGACGCGGTTGGCGGCCCCGTTGCGCGGAAGCTGGGCGAGCTTCATGGTCGCCTCGAAGCGATCCTCGACCGGCGCCTCGCGGTCCATGATCTGCGCCTTCAACACGGCGCGCTTGGCCTTGTCGCGGGCCGCCATGCCAATCCGCTTCTGGTTGCGGTTCAAGGATGAAGTCTTGGCCATCTCGTTCTTACTCCTTGGAACCTGCGGCGGCGGACCGCCGCGGTTTTCCGTTGAACTTTTTCGGCGACCCGATTCACCCACCGCTCGCGCGGCGGGATCGGGCCGCTAGGCCGCGAAAGGAACGTCGAAGGCCTTCAGCAGGGCCTTGGCTTCGTCGTTCGTCTTGGCGGTAGTCACGAAGATGATGTCCATCCCACGGACGTCCGTCACCTTGTCGTATTCGATCTCCGGGAAGATAATCTGTTCCTTGACGCCCATAGCGAAGTTGCCGCGGCCGTCGAAGCCCTTGCCGTTCGGAATGCCGCGAAAGTCGCGCACGCGCGGCAGGGCGATCGTCACCAGGCGGTCGAGGAACTCATACATCCGGGCGCGCCGCAGGGTCACCTTGCAGCCGATCGCCAAGCCTTCGCGGATCTTGAACCCGGCGATGGCCTTCTTGGCGATCGTCTTGACCGGCTTCTGGCCCGCGATCAGCATCATCTCCGCCACAGCCGCGTCGAGCTTCTTCTGGTCGCCGGCGGCTTCGCCCACACCCATGTTCAGCACGATCTTCTCGAGCTTGGGCACCTGCATCGGGTTCGCGTAGCCGAACTGACCCTGCATCTGCTTGCGGATCTCGCTCAGGTAGCGCTGCTGCATGCGCGGCAATTCTTTGGCCATTTCCTTGGTCGACTCTGAGGTCTCGCTCATCTCTCTAGCTTTCGATCACGTCGCCGGTGGACCGGTTGACACGGACCTTGCGGCCGCCCTCCAACACTCGGAACCCCACGCGGGTCGCCTTGTCCGTCTTGGGGTCGATCAGCATCACGTTGGAGAGGTGGATGGTCGCCTCTTTCTCGATGATGCCGCCGGGCTGCCCCATGCCGCTCGGCTTGGTGTGGCGCTTGGCGATGTTGACGCCTTGAACGACGGCGCGGTTGTCCTTCGGCATGACGGTCAGCACTTCACCGCGCTTGCCCTTGTCGGCGCCGGTGATCACCTCGACCCGGTCGCCCTTCTTGATCCGCGCGGCCATTACAGAACCCCCATCATAGCACTTCTGGCGCGAGCGAGATGATCTTCATGAACTTCTTGCCGCGCAACTCGCGCACGACGGGTCCGAAGATGCGGGTGCCGATCGGCTCCTGCTGCTTATTGATCAACACGGCGGCGTTGCGGTCGAAGCGGATCGCGGATCCGTCGGCGCGGCGGACCGGGAACGCGGTCCGCACGATGACGGCCTGATGCACGTCGCCCTTCTTCACCTTGCCGCGCGGGATCGCTTCCTTGATCGAGACGACGATCACGTCGCCGACCGAGGCCGTCTTGCGCTTGGAGCCGCCGAGCACCTTGATGCACTGCACCCGGCGCGCGCCGGAATTATCGGCGACTTCGAGATTGGATTCGACCTGGATCATCTCGGTGCCTCCTTATGCCGGGTGCGCCGCGGAATCCGCGGCGTGGTCGTGGGTGGCGGCGGGCACGTGCTCGTCGGCAGATGCGTGCGCACCATCGTCGTGAACCGGATCTTCATGGGCCGGCTCGGCGGTCGCACCATGGGCGGCGGCGGCCCTGGAGACCTCGGTCGGCGCCGTAAAGCCGCGCGGACGGTCCACCGCGGCGCCGTTGCGCTCGACCAGCAGCCACGATTTGCGCCGGCTGATCGGACGGCACTCCTCGATGCTGACGGTGTCGCCCTCCTGGCAGACATTGGCCTCGTCATGCGCGGCATACTTCTTCGAGCGCCGGATGAACTTCTTGTACAGCGGATGCATGATCCGGCGCTCCACGAGCACCGTGATGGTCTTGTCCATCTTGTCACTGGTCACCCGACCCGTGAGGACGCGCCTCGGCATCGTCCCGTCTCCTTACTTGCTGGCCGGAGAAGCAGCGGGCTTCTGACCCGCCTTTTCTTGGCCCATGATGGTCTTGATGCGCGCGATGTCGCGACGCACCGCCCGCACGCGAGACACGCTCTCGAGCTGCCCCGTCGCGCGCTGGAAGCGCAGGTTGAACTGCTCCTTGCGCAGATCGAGTAGCATCTGCGGCAAGTTGTCCGTGCCCTTGGCGCGGAGGTCGGCCGGCTTGGTCATCACACGTCCCCGATGCGGGTGACGAACTTGGTGCGGATCGGCAACTTGGCCGCGCCCAACGCGAGCGCTTCCTTGGCCAGTTCCGGCGCCACGCCGTCGATTTCGAACATGATGCGGCCTGGCTTGACGCGGCAGACCCAGAATTCGGGGCTCCCCTTGCCGGAGCCCATGCGCACCTCGGCCGGCTTGGTCGACACCGGCACGTCCGGATAGATCCGGATCCAAACGCGGCCGGCACGGCGCATCGATCGGGTGATGGCGCGGCGCGCGGCTTCGATCTGGCGCGCGGTGACGCGTTCCGGCTCGAGCGCCTTCAGGCCGAAGGCGCCGAAGTCGAGATTGGTGCCACCCTTGGCGTTGCCATGGATGCGGCCCTTGTGGGCCTTGCGGTACTTGGTCCGCTTCGGAGAGAGCATTGTCTTGTCTTCCTCTTACCGCTGCGGGGCCTGTTCGGCCGCGCGGCGGTCCTGGGCCATCGGGTCCTGGGTCAGGATCTCGCCCTTGAACACCCACACCTTTACGCCGCACGTCCCGTAGGTCGTCTTCGCCGTCGCGTTGCCGTAGTCGATATCCGCACGCAACGTGTGCAACGGCACCCGGCCCTCACGATACCACTCGACCCGGGCGATCTCTGCGCCGCCCAGGCGGCCGGCGCAGTTGATCCGGATCCCCTGCGCGCCCAGACGCATCGCCGACTGTACCGCGCGCTTCATCGCACGACGGAACGCGACCCGGCGCTCGAGCTGCTGGGCGATGTTCTCCGCCACCAGCGTCGCGTCGATCTCCGGCTTGCGGATCTCGACGATGTTCAGGCTCACCTCGGCCTTGGCCATCTTGGCGAGCGTCTGACGCAACACCTCGATGTCCTGGCCTTTCTTGCCAATCACGACGCCGGGACGGGCGGCGTAGATCGTCACCCGCGGCTTCTTGGCCGGGCGCTCGATCACGACCCGCGACACGCCGGCACCGGACAGACGCTTGCGCAGATACTCGCGCAGCTTGATGTCTTCGAGCAGCAGCTTGCTGTAGTCGCGGCCGGCGAACCAGCGGCTGTCCCAAGTGCGGTTGATGCCGAGCCGAAGCCCGATGGGATTGACCTTGTGACCCATGTCTATGCCGCCCTTTCTTCGGACGCGGTTTCCTGCGCCTTCTCGGCCACGACGATCCGCAGATGGCTGAACCACTTTTCGATGCGCGACGCGCGGCCGCGGCCTCGAGCGTGGAAGCGACGCATCACGATCGACTTGCCGACCTCGGCGCGGCTGACGACCAGGCGGTCGACGTCGAGCTGATGGTTGTTCTCGGCGTTGGCGATCGCACTCTCGAGCGTCTTTTTCACCTGTTGCGCAATGCGACGCTTGCTAAACGTCAGCGTCGCGACCGCCTGGCTCGCCGGTTGGTTGCGGATCAGCCCGGCGACGACGTTCAGCTTCTGCGGGCTGATACGCACATTGCGCAGTACCGCCATCGCTTCGGTCTCGACCAGGGTTCGCGGATGCTTCGGCTTGCTCATCTCAGCCCCGCTTCGCCTTCTTGTCGGCCGTATGGCCGTGGAACGTCCGCGTCGGCGAGAATTCACCGAACTTGTGGCCGACCATGTTCTCGTTCACCTGCACGGGCAGGAATTTATGCCCGTTGTAGACGCCGAACGTGAGGCCCACGAATTGCGGCAGGATCGTCGAGCGGCGCGACCAGATCTTGATGATTTCGTTGCGACCCGAGTTCCGCGACGCCTCTGCCTTGCCCAGCATGTACCCGTCGACGAACGGGCCCTTCCATACGGAACGCGCCATCTTAGTGGCTCCCCTTCGGACGGCGGCGGATGATCAGGCCCGCGGTCCGCTTGTTGGTGCGAGTCTTGTAGCCCTTGGTCGGCTTGCCCCACGGCGTCACCGGGTGGCGACCGCCGGACGTGCGGCCTTCGCCGCCGCCGTGCGGATGGTCGACTGGGTTCATGACGACGCCACGGTTGTGCGGGCGGCGACCCATCCAGCGCGCGCGGCCGGCCTTGCCGATCTTTTCGTTCTGGCGGTCCGGATTGCTCACTGCACCCACGGTCGCCATGCACTCGGCGCGCACCATACGCAACTCGCCCGACTGCAGCTTGATCTGCGCGTAGCCGGCGTCCTTGCCGACGAGCTGGGCGTAGGTCCCGGCCGCGCGGGCCATCTTGCCGCCGCCTTGGATCTTGAGCTCGACGTTGTGCACGATGGTGCCGACCGGCATGCCCGACAGCGGCATCGCATTGCCCGGCTTGATGTCCACCCGCTGACCGGCCACGACCTTGTCGCCCGCCTTGAGGCGCTGCGGGGCCAGGATGTAGGACAGCTCGCCGTCCTCATACTTGATGAGCGCGATGAACGCCGACCGGTTGGGGTCGTATTCGAGCCGCTCGACCGAGGCGGACATGTCGTACTTGCGGCGCTTGAAGTCGACGTAGCGGTAGGTCTGCTTGTGCCCACCGCCGCGGAAGAACGACGTCGTGCGGCCATTGTTGTTGCGCCCGCCGGTGCGGTGCTTGCCCTCGGTCAGGGTCTTGACCGGGTTGCCCTTCCACAGCTCGCTGCGGTCGATCAGCACCGTGCCGCGAAGCGACGGCGTGACCGGGCGGAATTGCTTGAGTGCCATCTAGCTCAGTCCCTCACGCCAGACCGGTGGACATGTCGATCGACTGTCCATCGGCTAGCTGCACATAGGCCTTCTTGACGTCGGAGCGGACGCCCGGGCGGCCGCGGAAACGCTTGACCTTGCCCTTTTGAACCAGCGTGTTCACGCCCACGACGGTCACGCCGAACAGCGCCTCGACCGCCGCCTTGATCTCGGGCTTGGTCGCGTCGATCGAGACGCGGAACGCCACCTGGCTGCGCTCGGTCATCATCGTGGCCTTCTCGGTGATGACCGGGCTGCGCACGACCTCGAACATCCGCTCGCGCGACATCGTGGCCGCCTTCTTGCGAATGGCGAGGACCTGACGGGTGCTCATTCTGCGGCTTCCTTCTGCTCGCCAGCCGGTTCGGCGGTGGGAAACAGCCGCTGCTTCAGCCCCTCCAGCCCGGCCGTCGTGACCACTAGCAAATCGTGGCGCACGATGTCGTAGACGTTGGCGCCGAGCGTCGGCAGCACGTCGACGCCGATGATGTTGCGGGACGCCCGTAGGAAACCGTCATCGACGGTGGCGTCCACCACGAGCGCGCTCTTCCAGCCCAGCGACTTGAACTTGGCGGCCAGATCCTTGGTCTTGCCGGAGCCCGCCACGCCGTCAAGCAGCACCAGCTTGCCCTCGGATTGCTTCATCGAAAGCGCCGAGATGAGGCCGAGGCGGCGAACCTTCTTGGGCAGGTCGAAGCCGTGATCGCGCACGACCGGGCCATGGACACGCCCGCCGGTGCGAAACTGCGGCGCGCGCAAGCTGCCCTGGCGCGCGTTGCCGGTGCCCTTCTGCTTATACGGCTTTTTGGTCGTGCCGGAGACTTCGCCCATCCCCTTGGTCCGATGCGTGCCGGCGCGGCGCTTCATCAACTGCCAATGCACGACGCGGGCGATGATATCCGGGCGGATCGCGGCGCCGAACAGCGCCTCCGGCAGCTCCGCAGTGCCGGCATCGGTGCCGTCGAGGGTCTTGATACCGATTTGCATGTTTATGCCCCACCCTCGGGCGACGGCTCGGGCGCAGGCGCAGCCGCCGCCGCCGCCGCCGTCTCGAGCAACCCGGCCGGGAACGGCAGGCCCTCGGGCGTCTTGCGCTTGATCGCGTCGCGCACCATCACGAGACCGTCCTTCGAGCCCGGCACCGAACCGCGCACCATCAGCAAGCCGCGCGCGGCGTCCACCGCGGCGACTTGCACGTTGAGCGTGGTCACTCGCTCGGCCCCGAGATGGCCTGGCATCTTCTTGTTCTTGAACGTCTTGCCCGGGTCCTGCCGGTTGCCCGTCGAGCCAAGCGAACGATGGCTCACCGACACGCCGTGCGAGGCCTCTAGACCACGGAAGTTCCAGCGCTTCATACCGCCGGCGAAACCCTTGCCCTTGCTGATGCCGCAAACATCGACCTTCTGGCCGACGAGGAAATGCGCCGCACTCAGCGTCTGGCCAGGCTCGAGCATCGCGTCGGGGGTGACGCGGAACTCGATCAGCTTCTTCTTCGGCTCCACTTTCACGCGGGCATAGTGGCCCTTGTTCGGCTGGGTCACGTTCTTCACCTTGGCGCGGCCCCATCCGAGCTGGACGGCGGTGTAGCCGTCACGCTCCTCGGTACGCGCATCGACGACCTGCACCTCGTCGAGATGCAGAACGGTGACGGGCACGTGAGTGCCATCCTCAAGGAACAGCCGGGTCATGCCCAGTTTCTTCGCGATCAGACCGGTACGCATCTGAAGGGCCTTAAATCTTGATTTCGACGTCCACGCCGGAGGCGAGGTCGAGCTTCATCAGCGCGTCCACCGTCTGCGGCGTGGGTTCGACGATGTCGAGGAGTCGGCGATGGGTCCGGATCTCGAACTGCTCGCGGCTCTTCTTGTCGACGTGCGGCGAACGGTTGACGGTGAACCGCTCGATATGGGTCGGCAGCGGAATCGGGCCACGAACCCGCGCACCCGTCCGCTTGGCGGTGTTCACGATCTCCCGGGTGCTGTTGTCCAGCACGCGGTGATCATACGCCTTCAGGCGAATGCGGATGTTTTGATTGTCCATGGCCACGTTCCGAAACCCTACCTTCTTACCCTGTGTTTACTCGTACTCTGCGGCTACTGGGTGATGCTGGCAACGACGCCGGCGCCCACGGTCCGGCCACCCTCGCGGATGGCGAAGCGCAGCCCGTCATCCATCGCGATCGGCGCGATCAACGTCACGTCCATCGACACGTTGTCGCCGGGCATCACCATCTCGGTGCCTTCCGGCAGCTCCACTACGCCGGTCACGTCCGTGGTGCGGAAGTAGAACTGCGGGCGGTAGTTGGTGAAGAACGGGGTGTGGCGGCCGCCCTCTTCCTTCGTCAGGATGTAGGCCTCGGCCTTGAACTTGGTGTGCGGCGTGATGGTGCCGGGCTTGGCCAGGACCTGGCCGCGCTCGACGTCCTCGCGCTTGGTGCCACGCAGCAGCGCGCCGATGTTGTCGCCCGCCTCGCCGCTGTCGAGCAGCTTGCGGAACATCTCGACGCCGGTGACGATCGTCTTGGTCGTGTTGCGGATGCCCACGATCTCGACCTCGTCACCGACCTTGACGATGCCGCGCTCGATGCGGCCGGTCACGACCGTGCCGCGGCCGGAAATCGAGAACACGTCCTCGATCGGCATCAGGAAGGGCAGCTCGGTCGCACGGCGCGGCTGCGGGATGTACTTGTCGACCTCGGCCATCAGCGCCTTGATCGCCTCTTCGCCCAGCTCCGGGTTCTTGTCCTCGAGCGCCATCAGGGCCGAGCCCTTGATGATCGGGATGTCATCGCCGGGGAACTTGTAGGCGGAGAGCAGCTCGCGCACTTCCATCTCGACGAGTTCGAGCAGCTCCGGATCGTCGACCATGTCGACCTTATTGAGGAACACGACGAGCGCGGGGACGCCGACCTGGCGGGCGAGCAGGATGTGCTCGCGCGTCTGCGGCATCGGGCCGTCGGCGGCCGACACGACCAGGATCGCGCCGTCCATCTGCGCCGCACCCGTGATCATGTTCTTCACGTAGTCGGCGTGGCCGGGGCAGTCGACGTGCGCGTAGTGGCGGTTGGCGGTCTCATACTCGACATGCGCGGTCGAGATCGTGATGCCGCGGGCGCGCTCCTCGGGGGCCTTGTCGATCTGATCATAGGCCGTGTAGGTCGCGCCGCCGGTCTTGGCCAGGACCTTGGTGATCGCGGCCGTCAGCGACGTCTTGCCATGGTCGACGTGACCGATGGTGCCGATGTTGCAGTGCGGCTTGTTGCGCTCGAATTTCGCCTTGCCCATGTCCTGTCTCCGTCGCTCCGCCAGGAGCGCTAGTGGTGGGGGCCCCGGTCGGGACCCCTCTTAGGGTTTGTGTTACCAGCGGTAGTGGCTGAACGCCTTGTTGGCTTCGGCCATGCGGTGGGTGTCTTCACGCTTCTTGACGGCCGAACCCCGGTTGTTCACCGCGTCGTGCAGTTCGTTGGAGAGCCGGTCTTCCATCGTGTGCTCGCCACGCTTGCGCGCACTGTCGATCAGCCAACGGATCGCCAGCGCCTGACGACGCTCCGTCCGCACTTCGACCGGCACCTGATATGTCGCGCCGCCGACCCGGCGGCTGCGAACCTCGACGGCCGGCTTCACGTTGTCCAGCGCCTCGTGGAACAGCCGCACCGGGTCGCCCTGCGGCCCGCCGCGCTTCTTCAGCACTTCGAGCGCGCTGTAGACGATCGTCTCGGCCGTCGACTTCTTGCCGTCGTACATCAGCGCATTCATGAAGCGCGTGATGACGATGTCGCCGAACTTCGCGTCCGGCAGGATCTCGCGCTTGACCGCGCGGCGACGTCTGCTCATTCCCCGCCTCCCCTACTTCGGCCGCTTGGCGCCATAGAGCGACCGCCGCTGGCGGCGCTTCGGCAGGCCCTGCGTGTCGAGCACGCCGCGCAGAATGTGATAGCGCACGCCCGGCAAGTCTTTCACACGCCCGCCGCGGATCAGCACGACCGAGTGCTCCTGCAAGTTGTGACCCTCGCCGGGGATGTAGCTGACGACCTCGTAGCCATTTGTCAGGCGCACCTTGGCGACCTTACGGAGCGCGGAGTTCGGCTTCTTCGGCGTCGTCGTATAGACGCGCGTGCAGACGCCGCGCTTCTGCGGGCAGCCCTGCAACGCGGGCACCTTGTTGCGCTTGGCGGCGGGCTCGCGCCCGTTGGCGATCAACTGGTTGATGGTCGGCATACGCCCGTCCTGTTTCCTGTCCATCCGCCTGGCCGTCCAGGTCGCCGAACCACAGAAAAGCCGCGCCGGCGGAACGATCATCCGCCAGCGCGTTGGCTGAATACCCATGGCCTGAGCAGGTCCCGGAGGACACCGCGGCGCCATGCGCAGTTCTGTATCACGACGACCAGTCCGACCAAGTCGGGTCAAGTCGAGGGCGGTGCTCTACGCCCCCCTACCGCCGCCGTCAAGCGTGGCCTGCACCGTTTCGTTCGCGCCTGCACCCGCGAGGCAACCCCCGCGCCGCCGCGGACGATCACGCAGCGTCGTAAAATGGTCATGTGCGCTAGTTTTTGCGCCAGAGTAGTGCTCGCCGGTTCAATGGCGGAGATTCCCGGTGGCGCGCTCAAAACCCAGCATTGCGAAGGCCACGGCGGCCGTCTCGCTCTCCCTGCTCCTGGCCGACCCGGCGCCGACGATCGCCCAATCCACGGCACCGGGTCGCGACCAGACGCAGGACATCGGCTCGGTGCAGGCGACCGGGGCGGTGTCGAACAGCGCGCCCGGCGTGCCGCAAACCGCCGACCAGTTCGCGCCCAGCCGTCCGAGCCTCGACCAGGTTGAGCCCACCAGCACGGTCGGCGCCGAGACGCTGCAGAAGGTGATCGTGCCCACCGAGAACTACAACGACGTCGTCAGGCTCACGCCGAGCTCGATGGACATCGCCCCGGCCGGCCCCGGCCTGCAGCAGGATTTCGGCCAGAGCATCCGCGGACTGCAGTACACCCAGTTCAGCGTGCTCTACGACGGCATCCCGATCCCCGGCTTTCCGATCAACCTCGCACCGCAGCCCGGCATCTATTTCACCGCTCAGAACCTCGGGTCCGTCACCGTGCATCGCGGCCCAGGCCAGGCGTCGGCGATCGGCGCGGCCACGTTCGGCGGCTTCGTCGACCTCGCCTCGCCTCCGGTCGCCAACACGCCCGGAGCCACCGCATACGGCACCGTGGGCAGCTACGCGACCCGGCTGGGCGGGCTGCGGCTCGACAGCGGCAGCATCGGGGCGCTCGCGGGCGGGCGGGCCACGATCAACCTCGAACAGCTCGAGGCGGACGGCGCGACGAGCAACACCCATACCGCGCGACGGAACGGCTTTTTCAAATACGACCAGCCGATCGGCAGCAACACGGTCGTGACCGTGCTCGTCAACCTCGACCACACGTATACCAAGACACCCTATGGCGCGACGCTCGCCAACATCGCCGCGTTCGGCCCCAATTACGCGCTGAACCGCGACCCTACCTCGCAGTCGTTCAACGGCTACAACCACGACAACTACAAAACCGACTTCGAATACGTCGGCATCAAGAGCGATCTCGGCAACGGCTTGACCGTCGACAACAAGGTCTACACGACCGCATATTATCAGAACTCATATCACGGCGCCGATGTCGGCGGCCAAGGTTCCAACCTGCTCGGCCTCTATTACGTCAACGGGGTGACGCCGGTGGACCTCTCCGGCGACGTCCCGGCGTTCTCGACCAAGATCTTCTTCCGCAACACCGGCGACGTCCTGCGACTGGCGCAAGACACGCGGTATGGCCAGATCCGGGTCGGTCTTTGGGCCGAGCACGAGCTCTATGCGCTGAGCTCGTTCCAGGCCGACGCGACCCGGGCTTTCAAGGCATATACCACCGCACCCGGATCGATCTATCTGAACAACTATCGCTCCAACCTCGACACGCTGCAGCCCTATGCCGAGTTCGCCTTCAAGCCGCTGCCCAACCTGACCTTTACCGCCGGGCTGAAATACAGCCTGGTGACGCGGACGCTCAAGGGCGAGGCGGGCCTGACCGGCCTGCCGCAGGATCTGAACCAGAGCTACAGCGCGCCGCTGCCGTCGGTCGACATGAACTTGCGCGTGACGGACTGGGCGTCGGTCTTCGCGCAGGTGGCGCGCGGCTTCGAAACGCCGACGCTGAACCTGTTCACGGCCTCGCAACTGACCAACGTGCAGCCCTCGACAACCTGGAGCTACCAGGTCGGCGGCGTCGTCAGCCGGCCCGAGTACTCGCTCGGCGTCGATCTCTATTACGTCAAATACGATAATTTCGTGAACAGCCAGACGATCGGCGGCTTCACGACATTTTTCAACCAGGGTGGCGCGGTCTACAAGGGCGTCGAGGTCGAGGGGACCGCCAAGCTCGGGCGGGGCCTCGCGCTGTATGGCAACGCGTCGCTGAACTACAGCGGCTACACCACGAACGGCAACGTCTTGGCGCAGACGCCGCGCTATACCGGGGTGATCGGGCCGGTCTACGACCGTGGCGGGATCTTCACGGACGGCGACAACCTGTTCGCCTCGGCGCTGGCCAAATTCGTCGGGCCGCAATACGGCCTCGACACGGCCGCTTCAGGCCAGGGCAACAGTTTCCCGATCAGAAGCTACAAGCAGGTCGATCTCGCCGCCGGGTATACATTCCCGTACCTGAACCGGTCACTCCGGCTCAAAGCCAACCTTTACAATCTGCTCGATGACCGCAGCATCAGCGGCTATGCCGGCCAGACGGTCGGGCCGCCGTCGGAGGCGCTGTTCTGGACCAACTCGGGTCGCAGCGTGTTCTTCTCGCTCGAGGCCAAGATCTAGCCCCTCTACGAGTTAGGCGGCGCCGAAGCGCCGCCCATTTCGTGGCGACGGCCGGGTCTATTCGGCCGCCTTGGTGATCTGCGCCGGCTCCGGACGCAGACGCTGCTGGTCGCGGCCCGCGGCGACCTGGCGCAGCTTGTTCATCACGCTGCCCGTGCCCGCCGGAATGAGGCGGCCCACGATCACGTTCTCCTTCAGGCCGACCAGGCTATCCACCTTGCCGGCGGTCGCGGCCTCGGTCAGCACCCGCGTCGTCTCCTGGAACGAGGCGGCGGAGATGAACGAGTGCGTCTGCAGGCTGGCCTTGGTGATGCCCTGCAGCACCGGCATGCCGGTGGCCGGGCGCTCGTCGAGCTTGACCCGCTTCTCGTTCTCCGCTTCCCACTCCAAGCGATCGACCTGCTCGCCTTGCAGGTAGGTCGTGTCGCCGGGCTCCATGATCTCGATCTTCTGGAGCATCTGGCGGACGATGACTTCGATGTGCTTGTCGTTGATCTTCACGCCCTGGAGCCGGTAGACGTCCTGGATCTCGTTGACCAGGTAGTCCGACAGCGCCTCGACGCCCATCACCTTGAGGATGTCGTGCGGCACGCGCGGTCCGTCGACCAACGGGTCGCCGCGGCGCACGAAGTCGCCTTCCTGCACCGAGACGTGCTTGCCCTTCGGGATCAGATACTCGGTCTCTTCCGACGTCTCGTCGTTGCGGACGATGATCCGGCGCTTGGCCTTGTAGTCCTTGCCGAATTCGACCCGGCCGTCGGTCTCGGCGATGATCGCGTGATCCTTCGGGCGTCGGGCTTCGAACAGCTCGGCAACCCGCGGCAGACCGCCGGTGATGTCGCGCGTCTTGCTGCCCTCGCGCGGGATCCGGGCCAGCACGTCGCCGGCCGCGACCACGGCGCCGTTGTCGATCGAGAGGATCGAGTCCGGGCTGAGGAAGTACCGCGCCTCCGCCCCGTTCGGCAACTTCAGAACCTCGCCCTTGACGTCCTTGAGCTGCATCCGCGGCCGCAGGTCGACACCCTTGGTCGACTGCTTGTAGTCGACCACCACCTTGGACGTGAGCCCGGTGACCTCGTCGACGCGCTCCACCAGCGTCACGCCGTCGAGCAGGTCGAGATACTCCACCGTGCCCTGCAGCTCGGTGATGATCGGCAGCGTGTAGGGGTCCCACTCCGCCAGCTTCTCGTTGCGCTTGACCGTCGCCCCTTCGTCGGAGAGCAGCCGGGCGCCGTACGGCACCCGGAAGCGGGCGCGCTCGCGGCCCTTGTCGTCCTGCAGCATGATCTCGCAATTACGCGACATCACGATCGGATAGCCCTGGCTGTTCTGCACCACCGCGCGGTTGCGGATGGTGACCGTGCCGTCATGGCTCGCCTCGACGTTGCTGACCTCGGCGCCACGCTGGGCGGCGCCGCCGATGTGGAACGTGCGCATCGTCAGCTGCGTGCCCGGCTCGCCGATCGATTGCGCCGCGATCACGCCGACCGCCTCGCCGATGTTGACCGTCGTGCCGCGCGCCAGATCGCGCCCGTAGCAGGCCGCGCAAACGCCGACCCGGCTGTCGCAGGTCAGCACCGACCGGATCTTGATCTGCTCGATCGCATTGTCCTCGAGCGCTTCGGCCTCCGGCTCGGTGATGAGCGTGTTCTGCGCGATGAGCACGCCGCCGGTGACCGGGTCGAGAACGTCCTCGGCCGTGGTGCGGCCGAGGGTGCGTTCGGCTAGGCCCGCGACGACCTCGCCGCCGTCCATCACGGCGCGAACGGTCAAGCCCCGTTCGGTGCCGCAATCGGGCTCGACGATGATGCAGTCCTGCGCCACGTCGACGAGGCGGCGGGTGAGGTAGCCCGAGTTCGCCGTCTTCAACGCAGTGTCCGCGAGACCCTTACGGGCGCCGTGGGTCGAGTTGAAGTATTCCAGGACGGAGAGGCCTTCCTTGAAATTGGCGATGATCGGCTGTTCGATGATCTCGCCCGACGGCTTGGCCATCAGGCCGCGCATGCCGGCGAGCTGACGCATCTGCGCAGGCGAACCACGCGCACCGGAGTGGCTCATCATCCAGACCGAGTTGGTCGGCGTGCCCACTTCCTGGCGGCTGATCTCCTTCATCATCGCGGCCGCGACCTCGTCGGTGCAGCGCGACCAGGCGTCGACCACCTTGTTGTAGCGCTCGCCGGCGGTGATCAGGCCGTCCTGATACTGCTGCTCGAACTCCTTGACTTCGTTTTGCGTCTTGAGGATCAGCTCGGGCTTGCTGTCCGGGATGATCAGGTCGTCCTTGCCGAACGACAGCCCGGCCTTGGCGGCCTGGCCGAAGCCGAGCCCCATCAGCCGGTCGGCGAAGATCACGCATTCCTTCTGGCCGCAGTGACGGTAGACGGCGTCGATCACGTCCGAGACGTTCTTCTTGGTCAACGTGCGGTTGATCAGGCTGAACGGCACGTTCGGGTTCCTCGGCAGGATCTGCGCGATCAGCATGCGGCCGGGCGTGGTGACGACGAGCTGGCGCACCTTGTTGCCGTCCGCGTCCACCGTCTCGTAGCGGGCGCGGATCTTCTGGTGCAGCTTGATCGCCCGCGCATTGAGCGCGTACTCGATCTCGCCGACGCTGCCGAACGAGGTCGGGCCGGCCTTGACCAGCGTATCCTTCTCATAGACGGCCGTGTCCGGCATCTCGCGGAACTCGGGCGTCTCGATGCTGAGGTAGTAGAGCCCGAGCACGATGTCCTGGCTCGGCACGATGATCGGCTTGCCGTTGGCCGGGCTGAGGATGTTGTTGGTCGACATCATCAGCACGCGCGCCTCGAGCTGGGCTTCGAGGCTGAGCGGCACGTGGACCGCCATCTGGTCGCCATCGAAGTCGGCGTTGAAGGCGGTGCAGACTAGCGGATGCAACTGGATCGCCTTGCCCTCGATCAGCACCGGCTCGAACGCCTGGATGCCCAGGCGGTGCAGCGTCGGTGCGCGGTTCAGCATCACCGGGTGCTCGCGGATCACCTCCTCGAGGATGTCCCACACCTCGGGACGCTCCTTCTCCACCATCCGCTTGGCGGCTTTGATGGTGGTGGCGTGGCCGTATTTCTCGAGCTTGGAGTAGATGAACGGCTTGAACAGCTCGAGCGCCATCTTCTTCGGCAGGCCGCACTGGTGCAGCTTCAGCTCGGGACCCACGACGATGACCGAGCGGCCGGAGTAGTCGACGCGCTTGCCGAGCAGGTTCTGCCGGAACCGGCCCTGCTTGCCCTTCAGCATGTCGGACAGCGACTTCAGCGGGCGCTTGTTGGCGCCGGTGATCGCGCGGCCGCGGCGGCCGTTGTCGAACAGCGCGTCCACGCTCTCCTGCAGCATGCGCTTCTCGTTGCGCACGATGATATCGGGCGCGCGCAGCTCGATCAGGCGCTTCAGCCGGTTGTTGCGGTTGATCACGCGGCGATACAGGTCGTTCAGGTCCGACGTCGCGAACCGGCCGCCGTCCAGCGGCACCAGCGGGCGCAGCTCGGGCGGGATGACCGGGACGACATCCAGGATCATCCATTCCGGCTTGGCGCCGCTCTCGCTGAACGCCTCGATCAGCTTGAGGCGCTTGACCAGCTTCTTGCGCTTGGCCTCCGACGTGGTGTCCTTCAGGTCGGCGCGCAGCTTGACCTTCTCGGCATCCGCATCGATGCCGTGCAGCACCTTCTTGATCGCCTCGGCGCCGATGCCGACCTCGAATTCCTCGCCGAACTCGTCCTGCTTGGCCAAGAGCTGGTCTTCGGACAGGAGCTGGAACTGCTTGAGGTCGGTGACGCCCGCATCGAGCACCACGTAGCTCTCAAAGTAGAGGATCTTCTCGAGTTCCTTGAGGGTGAGATCGACCATCAGGCCGATCCGGCTCGGCAGCGACTTCAGGAACCAGATGTGCGCGACCGGGCTGGCGAGCTCGATGTGGCCCATGCGCTCGCGGCGGACCTTGGCGAGCGTAACTTCGACGCCGCACTTCTCGCAGATGATGCCGCGGAACTTCATCCGCTTGTACTTGCCGCACAGGCACTCGTAGTCCTTGATCGGGCCGAAGATGCGGGCGCAGAACAGCCCGTCCCGCTCCGGCTTGAAGGTGCGGTAGTTGATGGTCTCGGGCTTCTTGATCTCGCCGTAGGACCACGACCGGATCTGCTCCGGGCTGGCCATCTGGATGCGGATCTCGTCGAAGGTCACGGCCGCGCCGGCCTGACCGAGGATCTTCATCAATTCGTTCATTGCATCACCCCTTAGTGGTGATCGGTGGCCGGTGTTCGGTGATCAAGTCCGATCACCGCTCACCGACTACCGTTCACCGAATTCAGATCGGCCGGCTGGTCAGATCGACGTTCAGGCCGAGCGACTTCAATTCCTTGACCAGCACGTTGAAGCTCTCGGGAATGCCGGCCTCGAAATTGTCCTGCTCGCGCACGATCGCCTCGTAGACCTTGGTGCGGCCCGACACGTCGTCGGACTTCACCGTCAGCATCTCCTGCAGCGTATACGCAGCCCCGTACGCCTCGAGCGCCCACACCTCCATCTCGCCGAAGCGCTGGCCGCCGAACTGCGCCTTGCCGCCCAGTGGCTGCTGGGTGACGAGGGAGTACGGCCCGATCGAACGCGCGTGGATCTTGTCGTCGACCAGGTGATGCAGCTTGAGCATGTAGATGTAGCCGACCGTCACCTTGCGCTCGAACGTCTCGCCGGTGCGCCCGTCGGTCAGGAACACCTGGCCGGAGGTGTTGAGCCCGGCCTTGGTCAGCATGCCCTCGATGTCGGACATCCGAGCGCCGTCGAACACGGGGGTTGCGATCGGGATGCCCTTCTTGAGGTTGTCCGACAGCTCCAGCAGCTGCTCGGTGCTCATCGGCGCGATCTCTTCGGCGTAGACCTTGTCGCCATAGATGTCCTTCAGCATGGCCAGCAGCTCGTCGCGCTGCGCCCCGGTGCGGCGGTATTCATCGACCAACTCACCAACCTGCTTGCCAAGCGAGGCGCAGGCCCAACCCAAGTGGGTCTCGAGGATCTGCCCCACGTTCATCCGGCTCGGCACGCCGAGCGGATTGAGCACGAGGTCGACATGGGTGCCGTCCTCCAGGAACGGCATGTCCTCGACCGGGGTGACCCGTGACACGACGCCCTTGTTGCCGTGGCGGCCGGCCATCTTGTCGCCGGGCTGCAGCTTGCGCTTCACGGCGACGAAGACCTTGACCATCTTCATGACGCCGGGCGGCAGTTCGTCGCCGCGCTGCAGCTTCTCGACCTTGCCGTCGAAGCGGGCCTGGAGGCGGCCGACGGCGCCGTCAAACTCGCGCTTGAGCGTCTCGATCTCGGCCATGACGGCGTCGTCGGCGACGCCGATGTTGCGCCAGGCGCCGCGCGGGTGCTCGGCGAGCACTTCGGCGTCGATGACGGTGCCGGACTTGATGCCCTTGAACCCGCCGGCCGCCTTGTGGCCCATCAGCTTCTCGCGCAGACGGTTCAGGAACGAGCGCTCCTGGATCGCCCGCTCGTCGTCGCGGTCCTTGGCCAGGCGCTCGATCTCGGAGCGCTCGATCGCCATCGCGCGCTCGTCCTTGTCGACGCCGCGGCGGCTGAACACGCGGACGTCGACGATCGTGCCAGTGACGCCCGGCGGCAGCTTGAGCGACGTATCGCGCACGTCGGACGCTTTTTCGCCGAAGATGGCGCGGAGCAGCTTCTCCTCCGGGGTCATCGGGCTCTCGCCCTTCGGCGTCACCTTGCCGACCAGGATGTCGCCCGGGTTCACCTCGGCGCCGATGTAGACGATGCCGGCCTCGTCGAGGTTCTTCAGCGCTTCCTCGCCCACGTTGGGGATGTCGCGCGTGATTTCTTCCTGTCCCAGCTTGGTGTCGCGCGCCATCACCTCGAATTCTTCGATGTGGATGGACGTGAACACGTCGTCGCGCGCGATCCGCTCACTGATGAGAATGGAGTCCTCGAAGTTGTAGCCGTTCCACGGCATGAACGCGCACAGCACGTTCCGACCCAGCGCCAGCTCGCCCAAATCCGTGCTCGGCCCATCGGCGATGATGTCACCGATATTGACCCGGTCACCGACCTTCACCAGCGGCCGCTGGTTGATGCACGTGCTCTGGTTGCTCCGCATGTACTTGCGCAGCCGATAGATATCCACACCATGCGTCGTCCCATCGTCGGCCGTCGCCCGCACCACGATGCGCGCGCCATCGATCTGGTCGATCACGCCCGGACGCTTGGCCACGATCGTCGCCCCGCTGTCGCGCGCCACCGCCCCCTCCATCCCGGTGCCGACTAAGGGCGCGTCCGAGCGGATCAGCGGCACCGCCTGGCGCTGCATGTTCGAGCCCATCAGCGCGCGATTGGCGTCGTCGTTCTCGAGGAACGGGATCAGCGCCGCGGCCACCGAGACGAGTTGCTTCGGGCTGACGTCGACCGCGGTCACGTCCTCGGGCTTGACCAGGCGGAAGTCACCCTGGCGCCGGACCGAAACCAGCTCGTTGGTGAAGTTACCCTCATCGTCGGTCGGCGCATCGGCCTGAGCGACGACGAGTTTTTCCTCCTCCATCGCGGACAGGTATTTCCAGCCGTCCTGCACCTGGCCGTCCTTGACCAAGCGATACGGCGTCTCGATGAAGCCGTATTTATTGACCTTGGCGTAGGTGGCCAGCGAGTTGATCAGGCCGATGTTCGGGCCTTCCGGCGTCTCGATCGGGCAGATTCGGCCGTAATGCGTCGGGTGCACGTCGCGCACCTCGAAGCCGGCGCGCTCGCGCGTCAGACCGCCAGGGCCCAACGCGGACAGGCGGCGCTTGTGGGTGACCTCGGAGAGCGGGTTGGTCTGGTCCATGAACTGGCTGAGCTGCGACGAGCCGAAGAACTCGCGCACCGCGGCGGCGGCGGGCTTGGCGTTGATCAGGTCGTGCGGCATCACCGTGTCGATGTCCACCGAGCCCATCCGCTCGCGGATGGCGCGCTCCATACGGAGCAGGCCCAGGCGATACTGGTTCTCCATCAACTCGCCGACCGAGCGCACGCGCCGGTTGCCGAGATTGTCGATGTCGTCGATCTGGCCGCGGCCGTCCTTCAGCTCGCACATGATGCGGACCGTGCGCAGCACGTCGTCCTTGCGCAGGACGCGGACCGTGTCCGGCACGTCGATGCCGAGCCGCATGTTCATCTTGACCCGGCCGACGGCGGAGAGGTCGTAGCGATCGCCGTCGAAGAACAGGCCGCGGAACAAGGCCTCGGCGGTCTCCGGGGTCGGCGGCTCACCGGGGCGCATGACGCGGTAAATATCGACCAGCGCGTCATCGCGGTTGCCGTTCTTGTCGACGGCCAGCGTGTTGCGCAACCACGGGCCATTGGCCTGGTCGATCGCCAGAGTCGGCAACCGGTCCACACCCATGTCCTCGAGCGCCAATAGACGCGCCTCGGCCAGCTCTTCGCCAGCCTCGGCATGGATCTCGCCGGTCTCATCGTCGACCAGGTCGATCGCCATGTAGCGGCCGAGCAGGTCGGCGCGGCCCACCAGCACGGTCTTGGTCTTTTCGGCGATCTTGCGCGCGGTGCGCTGGGTCAGCTTGTTGCCGGCCTCGGCCACGACCTCGCCGGTGTCGGCGTCGACCAGCGGTTCGGCCAGCGTGATGCCGCGGTAGCTCTCGGCTTCGAACGGACGCGCCCAGCCCTTCGGCGTGCGCCTGAACACGACCTGGCCGTAGAAGAAGTTCAGGATCTCCTCGGCGTCCATGCCGCGAATCTCGCCGATGTCGACGGTCTCGCCAGCGGCGACGCGCTCGGCCCGCAGCGCCTCGGTCGCGCGGCTCTCGAGCGCATACAGCAGCGTGGTGACCGGCAGCTTGCGCTTGCGGTCGATGCGCACGTAGACGAGGTCCTTGCTGTCGAACTCGAAATCGAGCCACGACCCGCGATACGGGATCACCCGGGCGGCGAACAGATACTTGCCCGACGAGTGCGTCTTGCCCTTGTCGTGGTCGAAGAACACGCCGGGGCTGCGGTGCATCTGGCTGACGATGACGCGCTCGGTGCCGTTGATGATGAAGGTGCCGTTATCGGTCATGAGCGGCATGTCGCCCATGTAGACCGGCTGTTCCTTGATGTCGCGGATGGAGCGGGCGCCGGTGTCCTCGTCGAGGTCCCACACGATCAGGCGCAGGATCACCTTGAGCGGGGCGGCGAAGGTCATGCCGCGCTGGATGCATTCCTCGACGTCGTATTTCGGCTCTTCGAGTTCGTAGTAGACGAATTCGAGCCGGCCGCGGCCGGCGAAGTCGTCGATCGGGAACACGGATTTGAAGACTTCCTGCAATCCGGTCTGCGTCCGGCTATCGGGCGGCACGATCATCTGCAGGAACGCTTCGTAGCTGGAGCGTTGCACATCGATGAGGTTGGGCATCGGCGCGACTTCGGGAATGCGCCCGAAGCTCTTGCGGATGCGCTTCTGACCCGTGAACGACCGATTGATTGCGTTCATGCCTACCCCTATCTCCACCGCGCCGCGATCCGGCGCCCACTCTGTCCTCGCCGGGCCAGCGCAACGGCGGCGGCCTGGTAGCAACGGGTCGCGGGCGGCGATCAGACCTGATCCCCACCCGCTTCCAACCCGTATTCGTTGCCCCGCCTCCGTCGAAGGCGGCGGGGAGTCGTCGTTACTTCACTTCGACAGCGGCGCCTTGGTCTTCGAGCTGCTTCTTGAGCTTGGCAGCCTCGTCCTTGTTGACGGCTTCCTTGACGGTCTTCGGAGCGCCCTCGACCAGATCCTTGGCTTCCTTCAGCCCGAGACCGGTGATGGTGCGGATCTCCTTAATCACGTTAATCTTCTTCTCGCCGACCTTGGTGAGGATGACCGTGAACTCGGTCTGCTCCTCGACCGGGGCCGCCGGCGTCGCCGGGCCGCCCGCCGCAGCGGCAGCCGCCACCGGGGCGGCAGCGGAGACGCCCCACTTCTCTTCGAGCATCTTGGAGAGCTCGGCAGCTTCCAAAACGGTCAGCGTGGACAGCTCGTCCACCAATCGCGACAAATCAGTCATATCCGTGTATCCCTAACTTAGTCCCTGGTTGCATCCATGCAAGTCCGATACCGAACTTGCGCTCACACTCGGCGATTTACGCCGCTTCAGCCTCGACTGCCGTCTCGTCCTTGTTGGCATACGCCCCGAAGACCCGCGCGAGTTGCCCGGCCGGCGCCGCGAGCACGGAGGCGACTCGGGTGGCGGGGGTTTGCAGCATCCCCACCAAGCGGCCGCGCAGCGTGTCGAGCGAGGGCAGATCGGCCAGGGCCCGGATACCAGCCGCATCGAGCGTCTGGGTTCCGAGCGCGCCGCCGATCAGCACGAGCTTCTCGTTGGTCTTGGCGAAATCGACGGCGGTCTTGGCCACGGCCACCGGGTCGGTCGACCACGCGAGTGCGGTCGGACCCTTCAGCATGGGCTTGATGCCGTCGAATGGGGTGCCTTCGAGGGCGAGAATGGCCAGCCGGTTCTTCGCGACTTTGAAGGTCGATCCCCCGGCCCGCATCTTGCGTCGCAGATCCGACACCTCGGCCACGGTCAATCCCTTGTTCTGGGTGACCACGACCATGGAAGTCTCTGCGAACACGGATGCGAGCGAGCTCACGAACTCCCGCTTCTCCGTACGGTCCACGTCCCGTCTCCTATAGGCCCTGCGAAACGGCAGGACCGGTTACGCCCATCCGCACCCCGAAGGGGCGCGGTTCTCGCCTGTCCTCAAGCCGGATGAGCCAGGCAGCCGGAACCAGGGTTGGTCCGGGTGGATGGTCTTCCCGTCTCCTGCGCGCGGGCGAGCCCCTTAAATCCCGAAGGACACGTGCAGTCTTGGACAGGTACTCATCGCACCCCGAAGGATGCGGCGAATTAGTTTACGCGCCGGCGAGACTCATTGCGCCTCAAGCGCCGGAAAGGCTGGCGACGTCGACGCGAATGCCAGGCCCCATCGTGGTGCTGATGGCGGCCTTTTTGACGTAGGTGCCCTTGGCGCCGGTCGGCTTGGCCTTCTGGATCGCGTCGACGAGGGCCCGGATGTTCGCGAGCAGCTTTTCGTCATCAAAGCTGGCCTTGCCGACGCCGGCGTGAATGATGCCGGCCTTTTCGGCGCGAAATTCTACCTGGCCCGACTTCGCCGCGGCGACCGCGCCTTTGACGTCCATCGTCACCGTGCCGAGCTTCGGGTTCGGCATCAGGCCGCGCGGGCCGAGGATCTTACCGAGCCGGCCGACCAACGCCATCATGTCGGGCGTCGCGATGCAGCGGTCGAAGTTGATCTCGCCGGCCTGCACCTTCTCGGAGAGGTCCTCGGCTCCCACCACGTCGGCGCCCGCATCCAGCGCCTCCTGCGCCTTCACGTTGCGCGCGAACACGCCGATCCGCAGCGTCTTGCCGGTGCCGTTGGGCAGGCTGATCAGGCCGCGGACCATCTGGTCGGCGTGCCGCGGATCGATGCCGAGGTTCATGCTGAACTCGACCGTCTCGTCGAACTTCGCCCGGGCGTTGGCGCGAACCAACTTGATGGCCTCGTCGAGCGAGTAGCTCTTGGTCCGATCGACCGCCTCGTAGGCCGCCTTCAGTCGCTTATCGTGCGCCACGGTTCAGCCCTCCACCACGGTGATGCCCATCGACCGCGCCGACCCGGCCAGCATGCTGACCGCGGCATCCACGTCGTTGGCGTTCATATCCTTCATCTTGGTCTCGGCGATCTCGCGCAACTGCGTCTTGGTCACCCGGCCGACGGCGGCTCCCTTGCCCGGCGTCGTCGTGCCCTTCTGGATGCCAGCCGCCTTCTTGAGGAAGTAGGTGTTGGGCGGCGTCTTCATGATGAAGGTGAAGCTACGGTCACCGAACGCGGTGATGACCACCGGGATCGGCATGCCCGGCTCCAAAGTTTGGGTCGCCGCGTTGAATTCCTTGACGAACGCCATGATATTCAGGCCGCGCTGGCCGAGCGCCGGGCCTACCGGCGGAGACGGGTTCGCCTTCCCCGCAGGAATTTGAAGCTTGATGTAGCCGACGATCTTCTTTGCCAAATCCTCGCCCTCCAAGGCAGAGGAACCGCGGTCATAACGACTAGGCCGCCGCACGGCAGCCTCGGTCTCCCGCGTTCCAGAGTGAGGGCGGGCGTATAGCGGAGCCGCGACGCCGCGTCCAGCCCTTTTATGCCGGCCCGAACGCGCGCTATATCGCCACCGGACCCGAGACAGAGGCGACACGATGGCCAGCCCCCACCCCACAATCTCACCCAAGCACACCGCACCCAAGAACACCGCACCCAAGAACACCGCACTCAAAAACAACGAGACGCTCTACGCCATCATCGCCTCGGCCGTGATCGCCGTCATCCTTGCCTCCCTGCTGACCGGCAGCCCGTTCCGCGCGGTCCGCCTGGGCTACCTTGACTATACGGGCACGCCGGCAGCCGGAGCGCCTGCCGCCAGCGCCACCCGCGCACCGGCCAACGACGCCGCTCCGAAATAAGTGACCGAAAGGTCGGCGCAGCTTCGTCCGTAGAGAGACCATCACCGTTCCCTGACGTGGAGGTCTCCCGATGCGTGTCCTAGTCGCCCTTGTTCTCGGCACCGTTGCCGCCGGCCTGTTGCCCTCGCCGGCGGCACGGGCATGGTGGGACGGGTTCGGCCGGTGGCATCCGAACTATGCCGGACCGCGCGTCTACTATGCGCCGCCGCCGCCGATCTATTACGCGCGGCCGTACGCGCGCTGGCTGCCGCCGCATTACAACCGCTTCGGCCGCTTCATCCCCGGCCACTGGGTCTGAACGCCGCGTCAGACCACCAATTCGATGACGAACGGACCCGGCCGCGCGTTCGCCTGCGCGAACAAGTCGGCAAACCGTTCCATCGTCTCGGCGCGCGCGGCCTCCACGCCCATGCCCTGGGCCAGGCTCACCCAGTCCAGATCCGGATTGGACAGGTCCATCATATCCATCGCCGTCCGGCCCGGGTTGGCGCCGACGTTGCGGTATTCGTGCAGCAGGATCGCGTATTTGCGGTTCGACAGGATCACCGTGGTCACGTCGAGCCGCTCGCGCGCCTGGGTCCAGAGCCCCTGCAGCGTATACATCGCCGATCCGTCGGCCTGCAGCGCCACGACCCGGCGGCCGGGAGCCCCAATCGCCGCCCCTGTCGCCATCGGCACCCCGCCCCCGATCGCGCCCCCGGTCAGCGCGACCCAATCATGCGGCGCGGCGGCAGCGCAGGCCGGGTAGATCCCGCGGCCGAAACTCACGCTCTCGTCGATCACGATCGCCTGCTCGGGGAGCAGGGCGACGAGGCTTTGGGCGAGCGCCTCGGGCGTCGGCCGTCCCCGTGCGGGCGCCGCGCTCTCGCGTGATGCGCCAGCGTTGACCGGGATTGCTCCGGCCGGGCTCGCGCCGAGCGCATCGGCGAGGCGGCCGAGCGCCTCCGGCCCGTCCTGCTCCAGCCGCGCCAGGACGTGGACGGTGCAATCCTCTGGATACATGCGGCTCGGCTTGCCCGGATAGGCGAAGAACCCGACCGGCGGCTTGGCCTCGACGAGGATGATGTGCTTCAGCCCGGCCAGCGCCGCCAACGCCTGATCGACCAAGTAGGGCACCCGGTCGATCGCGACCCGGCCGGCGCCGTGCTCGATCCGCGCGTTGCTCGTCTGCGCCAGCATCCGCGCGCCGGTCGCGTCCGCGATCCCCTGCGCGGTGGCCAGCGGCCCAGCGAACAGCGCCCGCCCGCCCATGATCAGCATGGCCGGCTCGCCGCCGCGCAATACCCGCGCCGCCTGGGCGACCGCATCCGGCGACACCGCCGGCGGCGCCATCGCCGGCAACCGCGCCGCCACGGCGCCGCCCTCGTCCCAGCATGTGTCGGACGGCAGGATCAGCGTCGCGATCCCGCCAGAGGCCGCCTGAACGCAGCGTGCCGCGTCCGCGCCCACGGTGGCCGCATGCGTCGCCGTCCGCACCCATTGCGAGACGCCGCGGGCGAACCCCTCGGTGTCGGCGGTCAACGGCGCGTCGAACGGGCGGTGGAAGGTCGCCTGGTCGCCGACGATGTTGACGATCGGAGACCCGGCCCGGCGCGCGTTGTGCAGGTTGGCCAGCCCGTTGGCCAAGCCCGGCCCGCAATGCAGCAGCGTCGCCGCCGGCTTGCCCGCCATCCGCGCATAGCCGTCGGCCGCGCCGGTGACGACGTTCTCCTGCAATCCGAGGATGCAGCGCATGCCGGGAACCCGGTCGAGTGCTGCGACGAAATGCATCTCCGACGTCCCGGGGTTGGTGAAGCACGTGTCGACGCCGCATGCCAGCAACGTGTGGACCAGGCTTTCCGCACCGTTCATGTCTGCTCTCACACCCTCACGCCGCCATCCTGCGGCAAGCGGGCCGGCCGCGCTACGGCAGCCGAGCAATGCCGCCCTGCGCGCGACGACCTCGTTCTGGTTTCGTCAGGAAATCTTACAGTGGCGGAAGATCTGAAGTCATAACACCTTGACAATGCTTTCTGGCATGGCGCGTGCATCCGTTTTGGGAGCGGAACTTCAAAATCTGTCCGCTTCTGTCTTGAGGAGCAAAAGCCATGGTTCTGAGATTAACCACGTTCGTGTCCGCAGCCTTGATGGCGACGAGCCTGCACGCCGCCCACGCCGCGATCGCCTATTCGACCCCGCCCGCTTCGACCGGCCTGGCCGCCTACACCTCGACCATCACCATCAACCTCGACGGCTCCACGACGACGACCGGCGGCGGCCCCGCTTTCGGCGGCGAGGACAGCTTCATCCACGTCATCAATAACGCCGCCACGACGGTAGGCGGCCTGACGCTCAGCGGAACCGGCATCTTCAACTTCGACAACGACGGCACTCTCGGCGGCACCACCGACCCGGCCGATTACTCCGGCAGCCTGACGAGCTTCACGTTCAGCGCGTCCGACCTCGACAACGGCCGGGTCACCTTCGTCGGCGGTCTCGCGTCCGGCGCCGACTCGTTCTTCGAGCTCGAGGAAGACATCACCGCCGCAAACTCCGGCTTCAAGGTCGGCGGCACGACCGGGTCCGGCACGACGGTGCCAGAGCCGGCGGCGATGGCCATCCTGGCCACCGGGCTGTTTGCGATGGGGCTCGCCCGCAGCCGCGCGCGCGGCTGATCGAGGCCGATCCGGGCTCCTGGGCGCCACGCCCGGGAGCCCATTCCCGTTCCCGCTCCGACTGGCTATGGCTGGGCCATCAGCAAGGTCCGGAGCCAGATGACCACGATCCTGTATCCAGAGCGCCTCTATTCCGACGACGCCCACGAACGGCGGATCTTCGGACCCGGCGCCCGCATCGTCATGCGCGACACCGACACGCTGTCGGACCTCTCGGCCGAGGATTGCGCCGAGGCGGAGGGCTTGATGATCTTCCGGCAATGGGTGCGGGCCGAGGACATCGCCCGCTTCCCGCGTCTGCGCGCGATCGTGCGGATGGGCGTGGGCTACGACCGGATCGATCGTGTCGCCGCCGGGTCACACGGGATCATGGTGTGCAACGTGCCCGATTACGGCACCACCGAGGTGGCCGACCACGCGATCGCGCTAATGATGGCGCTGCGGCGCGGTCTGCTGATGCATCACGACGGCCAGCGCGCCGATCCGCCGGCTTCGTGGCAGGCGACGGTGTTCCCGCTGCTGCGGCGGCTGTCGTCGCAGGTGTTCGGCATCGTGGGCCTCGGGCGGATCGGCACGGCGGTGGCGCTGCGGGCCAAGGCGCTCGGGTTCCGCGTCGTGTTCTTCGACCCGTATCGGCCGCGCGGGGCGGAGCTGTCGATCGGCGTCGGCCGGGCGGAAACGCTGGAGGAGCTGCTGCGCCAAGCCGACGTGCTGAGCCTGCACACTCCGCATTCGCCGCAGACGGCCGGCATGATCGGCGCCGACCAGCTCGCGCTGCTGCCGCAGGACGCAGTCTTGGTCAGCACGGCGCGCGGCACCGCGATCGACATCGACGCCCTCGGCGCGGCCTTGAAAGACGGCCGCCTTGCCGGCGTCGGCCTCGACGTGCTCCCCGTCGAGCCCCCGGTCGAGCCCATTCCCCGGCTCCTGCGGGCCTACCGCGATCGCGAGGACTGGACCATCGGCCGCCTCATCATCACTCCGCATTCGGCCTACCTCACTCCCGAGGCCCATCTCGACATCCGCCTCAAATCCGCCGAGACCATGCGCGCCGCCGTGATGACCAACCGTCCCCTGAACGTGATCACGCCCGAGATGTTCTGAGCCACTCTGGAAGAATAATTGCCGTTTCGCAATTGTTGCGCCATGCTGGCGAGATCAATTGGGCCACGGGCCCGATCCATTATCTCGGCGAGAGGGCATCAAAATGAGCGACTCAACGAAGCCCGAGATTGCCGCATCGACCACGGCGAGGCTCGACACCCTGGCCCAGCTCGTGCCCCATCTGATCGCAACCGTGTCCGCTCCCGCAAACTTCCATTTCAGTGCCGTCAGCAGCACCCTCCACCGCAACCCCATTCACCTGTTCAGCGCGCCCCCCAGCCTCGGCTCGCTCGAAAGTTTCGTCGGCGATTGGCAGGGCCACGGCTTTAACACCATCTTTCGCGCCAACAGCCCGCTGACGCCGACCCCGTTCCCGGTCCCGCCTACCGACGCGATCAAGGACAACGTCCTCGAACTCAATCTGACCGCCGAGACGCTCTCCTTCTCGGCCAGCCTCGGTTCCGTCCCTAACCGCGGCATGGTCCAGGCCGACGCCTTTCTCAACGGCGTGCCCTATCGCCAGACCATCTCCGACGTCACCCCGACCCACGGCGTCTTCGACCCGAATTCCAGCGTCGGCATCCATGTCGAGCCCGGCCTCTGGATGGCCGTCCCCGTCACCACCGACCCGGCCGAGGGCGCCACCGTGTCCCGCATGGGCTACATCCCCCACGGCACCACCATCAACGCCCAGGGCACCTCGATCACCTTCAACGGCAAGCCGGACATCCCGCCCGTCGACATCACCCCGAACTTCCTGCCCCATGGCGCCAAGCACAAATTCCCGAGCCAGACCGCCACGAACAAGACGACTTTCCGCATTCCGCAGGATCTCGGCCCCTGGCTCGCCGATCATACGATCACCCAAGCGATGCTCGACGATCCAACACCGTCCTACGCAACGCCATCGCCGGCCAGACCATCCTGAAGACCACCGAGATCGCCATCACGACCAATCCGGGCAACGCGATCCTGGTCCCCAGGCCGCCCGTCCCGCCCGCGCCCCCCGCCTTCGGCGGCGGCACCGACAACATCGCCTTCCTCGACGGCGACGCCACCGCCGCCAAGCCCAACGCGCAGGCGTTCCAAATGGACGCGATCTTCTGGATCGAGACCGTCCAGCACACCATCCACATCCCCACCTTCAAGCCCGGCAGCGCCCCCCTCGAACTCCCTGACGCCACCCAAGCAGCACCGGGCCGCCCGGCCCGAACCTTCCTGGTCGTCCCTCCGCACCCGATTCACGCGCCCCGCACCATCACCTTCACGACGACCCAGATCCAATACAGCCAGCTCGTCATCCTCAACTTCAACGGCCTCGCCTGGCCCCACGTCTCGGTAGCGACCTTGGTCCCCGCCGGCCCAGGCGTCGTCCCGCCCACAGCCTGGAACTGATCTGAGAGGGGTCGGAGCCGAACGAGGAAAGCCGGCTCCGACCCCCGTCGACTTTGACGACAGCTTACTGTCCGATAATCCCCTTTATCGTAGTTCGTGGCCGTGGTTGCAGCACGGCGTTCTGTTTCGGTTCTCGGCCGCTTCGGAATGTCGCACCGGGACTTCGGACGGCAATCAGATCCAGCCATTCCCCTCCATCTGGCGGAGACTACCACCGCGATCGCATTGACACCCCGGATCCGCCCCACCACCCTGTCCGCCAAAATACAGCCCGGGACTGCCATGCCTGACGCCACCCCTCCCCGCCGGCTTCGCAGCCGCCGCTGGTTCGACGACCGTAGCAATCCCGGCATGACGGCACTCTACCTCGAGCGCTACATGAACTACGGCATCACGCCTGCCGAACTCCGCTCCGGGCGCCCCATCATCGGCATCGCCCAGACCGGCTCCGACCTCTCCCCCTGCAACCGCCACCACCTCGCCCTCGCCGAGCGCGTCCGCGACGGCATTCGCGACGCGGGCGGCGTGCCGCTCGAGTTCCCGACCCATCCGATCCAGGAGACCGGCAAGCGCCCGACGGCGGCACTCGATCGTAACTTGGCCTATCTCAGCCTCGTCGAGGTGCTGCACGGCTATCCGCTCGACGGCGTCGTGCTGACGGCGGGTTGCGACAAGACGACTCCGGCGGTGCTGATGGGGGCGGCGACGGTGAACATCCCGTCGATCGTGCTGTCCGGGGGGCCCATGCTCGACGGGTGGTACAAGGGGCGGCTAGCCGGGTCGGGGACGATCGTGTGGGAGGGGCGCAAGCTGCTGGCCGAGGAGAAGATCGACTACGAGCAGTTCCTCGACATGGTGGCGGCGTCGGCGTCCTCGGTCGGGCACTGCAACACGATGGGCACGGCGCTGAGCATGAACAGCCTGGCCGAGGCGTTGGGGATGTCGCTGCCGGGCTGTGCGGCGATCCCGGGGCCGATGAAGGAGCGGGGCTGGATGGCGTACGAGACCGGCAAGCGCATCGTCGGCATGGTGCACGAGAACCTGCGGCCGTCGGACATCATGACCAAGAAGGCGTTCGAGAACGCGGTGGTGGCCGCCGCCGCGATCGGCGCGTCGAGCAACTGCCCGATCAGCATGATCGCGATTGCGCGACACATGGGGGTCGACCACACACTCGAGGATTGGCAGCGCCTCGGCGCCGAGATCCCGCTGCTGGCCGACGTGCAGCCGGCGGGGCGGTTCCTGGGCGAAGGCTTCTTCCGGGGCGGCGGTGTGCCGGCGATCCTGCGGGAGCTGAAATCGGCCGGCAAGCTGCATCTGGACGCGATGACCTGCACCGGCGAGACGCTCGGGCAGACGCTCGAGGCCGAGATCGACGTCGATCGCGAGGTGATCCGCGCCTACGATCGTCCGATGAAGGAGCACGCCGGGTTCATCGTGCTGTCGGGCAACCTGTTCGACTCCGCGGTCATGAAGATCAGCGTCATCGACCAGGCGTTCCGCGAGCGTTTCCTGTCCGAGCCGGGTCGGCCGAACGTGTTCGAGGGCAAGGCGATCGTGTTCGAGGGTACCGAGGACTACCACCACCGGATCGAGGATCCGGATCTCGGCGCCGACGCGCACAGCATCCTGGTGATCCGCAACAGCGGCCCGGTCGGCTATCCCGGCAGCGCCGAAGTGGTGAACATGCAGCCGCCGGCGTCGTTGCTGAAACAGGGCGTCGAGGCGCTGCCGACGATGGGCGACGGGCGCCAGTCCGGCACGTCCGGCAGCCCGAGCATCCTCAACATCTCGCCCGAGGCTGCGGTCGGCGGCGGGCTCGCGCTGCTGCAGACCGGCGACAAGGTCCGCATCGACCTCAATACCCGCAAGGTCGACGTGCTGATCCCCGAGGCCGAGCTCGCAGCCCGGCGCCAAGCATGGCAGGCGCCCGCGCTCCCGAACCAGACGCCGTGGGAGGAGATCTTCCGCAACCAGGTCGGCCAGATGTCGACCGGCGCCTGCCTCGAGCCGGCGACGCTCTACCTCGACATCATCGAGGAGCGCGGCGAAAGCCGGCACAGCCATTGATGGCCCGGCTCGCAGGCAAAACCGCCTTCGTCACCGCAGCGGCGCAGGGGATCGGCCGCGCTACGGCGCTCGCGTTCGTGGCCGAGGGGGCGCGGGTGATCGCGACCGATCTGGACGCGGGCAAGCTCGCTGGTCTTGGAGCGGGCATCGAGACGGCCGGGCTCGATGCCACCGATCCGGGCGCGGTGGCGGCGGCGATCGCGGCGGCCGGGCCGCTCGACGTCCTGTTCAACTGCGCCGGGATCGTGCACCAGGGCAGCGTCCTGGACGCGACCGATGCGCAATGGGATCTCGCCTGGTCGCTGAACGTGCGCGCGATGACCCATACGATCCGCGCGGCGCTGCCCGCGATGCTCGAGCGGGGGGCGGGGAGCATCATCAACATGTCGAGCGCTGCCGGCAGTATCAAGGGTGCGCCGTCGCGTTGCGCCTACGGGACGACCAAGGCGGCCGTGATCGGGCTGACCAAATCGGTTGCGGCCGACTTCGTCAAGCAGGGCGTACGCTGCAACGCGATCTGTCCCGGCACCATCCAGACGCCGAGCCTGGACGAGCGGATTGCGGCCAACGCCGCCGCCTCGGGCGGGATCGAGGCCGCGCGGGCCGCCTTCGTCGGGCGCCAAGCCATGGGCCGGCTCGGCACGCCGGAGGAGATCGCCGCGCTGGCCGTCTATCTCGCGTGCGACGAGAGCCGCTTCGTCACCGGCCAGGCCATCGTCATCGACGGCGGCTGGACCTTATAGGGAGAATATCATGAAGTTGCTGCGCATCGGCGCCCCGGGCGCCGAGAGGCCCGCCATGCTCGATCGGGATGGCACCATCCGCGACCTCTCGGGCAAGATCCACGATTTCGATGCGGCGGTGCTGGCTCCCGCCGGGCTCGACGAATTGCGCCAGATCGACCCGGCCAGCCTGCCTGTTTTGCCAGCCGGCGGCCGCATCGGCCCGTGCGTGCCGCGGCCGATGAACTACATCTGCATCGGGTTGAACTACGCCGACCACGCGGCCGAGAGCAATCTGCCGATCCCAAAGGAGCCGATCGTGTTCCTGAAATCGCTCGGCGCCTTCCAGGGTCCGAACGACGACGTGCGGCTGCCGCGGGGCTCGGTCAAGGGCGATTGGGAGGTCGAGCTCGGCGTCGTCATCGGCCGGGGCGGCGACTACATCGAGGAAGCGGACGCCTACGCGCACGTCGCCGGCTATTGCGTCTGCAATGACATTAGCGAGCGGGAGTATCAGATCGAGCGCGCCGGCACGTGGGACAAGGGTAAGGGCTGCCCGACCTTCGGCCCGACCGGCCCATGGCTGGTCACCGCCGAGGAGATCGGCGATGTGCATGCGCTCGACATGTTCTGCGACGTCGATGGCCAGCGCATGCAGTCCGGCAGCACGAAGACGATGATCTTCAACGTGCCGACCCTGGTCAGCTACGTCAGCCGGTTTATGACGCTGTATCCGGGCGACATCATCAGTACCGGCACACCGCCGGGGGTGGGAATGGGCAAGAAGCCGGAACCAGTGTTCCTGCGGGCGGGACAGACGATGCATTTGGGCATCACCGGGCTGGGCGAGCAGACGCAGAAGGTCGTCGGCGGCTGAAGCCGGTTTGACGCGAGCTTGACGCGGTTCGCGTTGCGCTCGCGCCGGCGGTGGCTTTAACTTGGATCCGGGCGAAAAATCGACCGGGATCGCGCAGTATGGATGATAGTCGAAGCGACGGTGAAACCGATTACGAGTCGCTGCGAGGCGATCCGATACCGAGTATCGATAATCTCATCCGTTGGGAGCAAATTAAATTACGGGACGCGGCCCGAGACGCCATTCGGTTACTCGAAGGTGGTGCCCTGCCGACGCGCGAATATTTAGACTATATGTTTAATTCAGACGTCGGCATGCGCGAGCTTCGGTCCCGTATCACCAAGCATCGGGAACGATTGCGCGAACTCGAAGCCTTGCGGGATGACTCGCTTCGGGTGATCGAGGCTCCGGCGCGCTCGCAATAATAATCGCAAGCGCGCCGTCTCGTTACCGGGAGGCCGGCGGGAAGCTTCGGCGGGCCGGCGTGCGGCCCATCGGCATGTTACGGCCGGACTGCGCCATCTGCAGGTGATCCTGCAAGGACGGCAAAGTTTCCTGCGCGTATTGCTTCACGTCGTTGTTGTAGCCCGAGCTGATTTCGGTCTGGTAGACCGAGATCGCGGACTCATGGGCGAGCGCCTGTTGGCGGAAGAACTCGCTGTCGAAGATGCGGCGGGTGTTCTCGATCGCGGCGTAGGCGCGCTCACCCTCGGGGCCCATGCCGGTCGGGACCTGGATGCCATTGGTGGAGGCAAGCTGGCCGAGGCGTTGGTCGCTCGTGGTGTGGTCGTCGAGCAGCTTCTGCGCGTATGTGCGAGTCTGCGGACTACGCGACTTCTGGAGCGCGAGCTGGGCGCTCTTGGCCTCGAACAGGTTCGCGCTGACGGCCTGGTCGATGAACTTTTGATCCTGGGCGCTGACGCTTGGCAGGGTTTGCGGGGTCGGCACGGTCGAGGCGAGTTGCATCGAAGGGTTGGAGTTACAGGCCGCCAACGGCAGCAGAGCGAGGGCAAACGCCCAACGCGAGTAGTTTGACACGATCGTCTCCTATCTGAATTGCTCAGAACAGCGTCCACAACGCGGCTACCCCGCCGGCGTTCATTCCTCATGTTCACCGTACCGTGCGAAATCGCTCCACGGCCGAGACCAGCGCCCGGCGAACGCCGGGTTCGAGCGCCGAGTGCCCGGCGTCGGGGATCACGGTCAGGCGCGCGGCCTGCCAGCTGGCGGCCAACTCGAACGCCGTCCGTGCCGGGCAGATCATGTCGTAGCGGCCCTGGACGATTTCGCCCGGCAAGTGCCCGATGCGGTCCATCTGGCCGAGCAGCCCGCCTTCGGGCAGGAACAGCCGGTGCGCGAAGTAGTGCGCCTCGATCCGCGCCAGGCCGAGCGCGGTTCGATCTTGCGCAAACGACGTAACCGTATCGGGACTCGGCAGCAATGTGCTGCAGGAGCCTTCGTAGACCGACCAGGCGCGGGCGGCCGGAAGATGCACGGCCGGGTCGAGATCGGTGAGCCGGCGCAGGTAGGCGCCGAGCACGTCGTGCCGCTCTTCGGGCGAAAGATGACCGACGAAGGCGGCGTGCGCGTCGGGGAATACCGCCGCCATGCCGTGCAAGAACCAGTCGACCTCCGCATCGCGGCCGAGGAAGACGCCGCGCAGGACGAGGCCGCGGACCCGGTCGGGGTAGGCCTGGGCGTAGGCAAGCGCCAGCGTGCTGCCCCAAGAGCCGCCGAATAGGAGCCAGCGCTCGATGCCGAGATGGCCGCGGAGCGTCTCGATATCCTCGACCAGGATCGGCGTCGTGTTCTGCGCCAGGCTGCCGAGCGGGCGCGAGCGGCCGGCGCCGCGCTGGTCGAAGATCACGATGCGCCAGTAGTTGGGATCGAAGAAGCGGCGATGAACGGCGCCGGCGCCGGCGCCGGGTCCGCCGTGCAGGAACAGCACCGGCGAGCCGCGGACCGCACCCGCCTGCTCCCAGTACATGACATGGCCGCCGCCGAGCGGCATGAAGCCGGTTTCGAACGGGCCGATTTCCGGAAACAGGTCGCCACGTGGCATAGCTGCAATCTATACGGCCGCGCGGGGGTTTTGGAGGGGTGATAGGGTCATATCGTGGCTGGGTGGCGTTCGGCGCCGTGCTCGGCCTGCTCGCAGTCGCCGCCGCCGCCGCCGCCGTCCATGGCGGCAACCCGGCCAATGCCACCGCCCGCGCCAGCGCCGCCCAGATGCTCGGTTGGCACGCGCTGGCCATCGTCGCCGTCGGCCTCTGGGGCGCCCAAGGCGGCTGGCTCGCCCACGCCGCCGGCGCGCTCTTCACTATCGGCCTCGCCCTCTTCTGCGCGGCCATCTACGTCCCCATCATCGGCGGCCCGAGCCTCGGCCTCGTCGCCCCCGCCGGGGGCATCACCCTCATGCTCGGCTGGGCCGCCCTGGCCGCCTCCGCCCTGGCCGCGTCCAGCCTGCGCAGGTGATCGCCAGCGCCTACCTCGCCCCGGAAGGCCTCGAACCCGCCCTATCAGCCGAACTCGCTCACAAGGGCGTCCGGATCGATCAATGGCACGGCCGCCTCGCCCTCTCCCCCGACCCGCCCGTCGACGCCGCCTGGGCGCTCGACATCTGGACCGCCCCGCAGGAACTCCCCGCCCCGTCGGTTAAGTCCGCCGCCGACGCTCTGCGCGCCACCCAACGCAACTGGACCGCCTACGCCGCCGCCCATCACCGCCGCATGGCGCTGATCGAAGAGCGGCTGCCCCCGGTCAAAGCCCGCCCGCTCCGCTTCCCCGAGCCCGCCCCCACCGCCCATCTCGGCGGCTGGACCCTCCTCGCCCCCGACCGCCTCCTCTTCAGCCCCACCAAATCGAGCCGGTTCCCCAACGGCGAATGCCGCTTCGAGGAGAACCGCGCCGGCCCCCCCAGCCGCGCCTATCTCAAACTTTGGGAAGCCCTCACCCGCCTCGGCCAATGGCCCGGACCCGGCGACGACTGCATCGACCTCGGCGCCTCCCCTGGCGGCTGGACCTGGGTCCTGGCCCAGCTCGGCGCCCGCGTCACCGCCGTCGACAAAGCCCCGCTCGACCCGGCCATCGCCGCCCTCCCGACCGTCGCCACCCTGCAGGAGAGCGCCTTTGCTTTAGTCCCGCGCCACGTCGACTGGCTCGTTTGCGACGTCATCGCCTACCCCGACCGGCTACAGAGCCTTATTGCGCGTTGGATCGAGGCTGATGCCCGCCGGGTCGTTTGCACGATCAAATTCCAAGGCGACACCGATCTGGATGCGCAGGACGCCTTCGCCTCCATCCCCGGCGCCAGCGTTACTCACTTATTCCACAACAAACACGAACTCACCTTCCTATGGCCCGCCCCTCCCGCTCGACCATAGAACAAGCGGGGTTGCACCAGAACTGGCGAGATCTAGTTCCGCTCGAAGATTACGATTTCATCGCCACCATTTGAGACAACAGCGATGTGCGATGCATCAGGGAACCGCAGGATGGTATATACTTGACGGCAACGCGGTTCCAACGCCGGCGTGTCCTGGGATCCGAGGATGACCGGTTCGCGGCAGCCCCTGACCTTCAGCACAGCCGCCGCGACAGGTTTTGTCATGCTGAATGACAGGCTCTTGCCCACGATGACTGGATGAGTTGGCTGCGCCGACGCGTGATGGGCGGACAGTGTCGCCAGCGTGGCATTCACCCGTTGCCCCTCGATGAGCGAAACCTCTCCGTTCGTTGAGGCCTTGAAGGAGTGCGCCTTGATGGTCAGTTCCGTTCGCTGGACCATCTTCGCGATGGCGGGCGTCCCTTCCGCACCCATTTGCAAATTGATGTCGTCCACGACCGCCGCAACACCCCGCCAGGACCCGACAGCCCAAGTTGGTAAAGGCGCAGCCCAAGTCTGCAAGCAGCCTGCAGACATTGCGAATGGGAGGGCAACCAACAAAAGCTTCATGCGAGATCATCGCGGTTGGCCGGGACCAGCATGGCGATATCCGGCATGTGCATGACACGGTGCAACTCAAGGCCCATCACAACCTCGATTGGGCTCGTCACGCTGGTCTGCCGCTGCGTGGTATTCGTCTGCGATGAGCTTGTCCGCGACCCTCCCACCATCGTCGTAGACTCGAAGCCCGTGCCGAATATCTTTAGGCCCAGCTTGACAGCCTCCGATAATGAAACCGTGTAGGTAGGTCCCGTCCGATTCTCCCCGACTGTGGATTGCTGGGTGACTGAACCGGCTGCTGTCCGTGCTTTAAGGAAGAAGAATTGTGGCGCTCCAATAGGAGCAACGTTTGCAATTGGCTGGAACTGCTTCTTCGAGATCAGGTCGACACCTCTGACAGCTAAGAAACCGGACGGGTCAAGTGGGACATTTTTCAGGAGGAGTCGCCCGAACGACTGGCTTAGAGTCCATTTCGAATCGGATCTTCAACGGGCCAGCCGTCGTAGCAGGAGCACGCAGGAAGCGGCGTAGAGAAATGCTTCGACGCTCTCGATAGTGGCCTCGAAGTC
>JAABUX010000237.1_pt1 | contig 94871 bp, 99 predicted proteins | sample 5561851 | NCBI WGS metagenome assembly JAABUX01 (sample SAMN10711883, study PRJNA513361) | rock metagenome | isolation source: Antarctica rocks | place: Antarctica: Victoria Land, Richard Nunatak red sandstone | collected 2016-01-03 | reverse complement strand
GCCGAAACGCTTTGGCAACGCACGCCACTTGCACCCGTTCTCGGCCACGTAGAGGATCGCGTTAAGCATCTGCAGATTCGAAAGCGTTACGTTACCACGCTGCAGTGGAAGGTGCCGCTCGATCTTTTTGCGACTTGTGCTGCTGTAAGTTCCACCACAAAAGTATAGCACAAAACTATTCCGTTGTGTTAACACGCCCTAGTCATGTTGCTGGCCGCGAAAGTCGACGCGGAACTCCGTGCTGCCGGGAACCGTTGCCACGTCGATGCGCGCGCCGTGGGCCCGGGCGATCTCGTGCGCGATGGCGAGTCCGAGTCCCGTGCCGCTCGGCTTGGTGGTAAAAAAGGGCTCGAAGATGTGCGCGAGGGCGCCGGCCTCGATGCCCCCGCCCCCGTCGCGAATCCGCAGAACCGGGCCCGCATCGATCGTCATCGTGACGTTTCCTCCCGCGGGCGAAGCATCGATGGCGTTCGCGAGCATGTTGATTGCGAGCTGCATCAAGCGTCCCTCATCTCCCGTGACGAGCGTCTCCGGCGTGCCGGAGATCAATTCGATCGTGCGACCACGCGCGCGCGCGTCGAGTTCGAGAACGGTGATCGCACGGCGGCAGACCACGTGGAGATCGACCGGTCGCTCCGGTATCGCGCCGTCGGTTCCGGCAGCGAGCATACCGCCGACGACCGCATCGAGTCGCTCGATCTCACCGCCGATCTGCGCCGTGCTTGCCGCGAACGTTTCACCGCCGCGCCGGCGCAGCAGCGCGACTTGCAGTCGCAGTGCGTTGAGCGGGTTGCGGATCTCGTGAGCGGCGTTGGCGGCGAGCCGCCCGATCGCCGCGAGGCGCTCGCTGCGCTGCGCGGTGCGCTCGCTTTGGAGCGCGACCGCTTCCGCGTGCGCGCGGTGTCCGGCCATCGTTTGAACGGCCGCGGCGATTGCGCCAAAGTCGCCGCTCGGAATGTCGACGACGGCGCCCGGCTCGCGTTCGAGCTCGGCGATCGCGACGAGCACGCGTCGCGCGTCGCGCCGGATCGTCCAGACGATCCAGCCGCCCAGTAGCGCGAGCCCGACCGTACTCGCAGCTGCAGCGGCGATGAGCAGACGCTGTGTTTGACCGCCGTGGAGCGCGGATGCGGAGATGCGTTCGCGGGCCCAAGCGACGCCTGCACCGTCGGCCAGGGGCGCTGCATCGACGGCCACCACAGCACCGATCGGTAGCGCGATCGTTGCGAATTGCGGTCGTTTCGCTGCGAGCGTTCGCCGCGCGAGGTCGGCGATGGCGACGCGTTCGCGCCGGCTGCCGACGCGTTGCGGAGCATCGGCCAGAAGACCGCTTGCGCTCAGATAGAGCCCGCCGTCGACACCTTCGTTGTCGCCGATCGTCGCCGCGACGACACGACGGCCGTAGCCGTCGATCGTCTTTGCGGAAATCGCAACGGAGAGGTCGCTCTGCAACGGCAGAATCTGCGTGCTGTACACGGAGGCGATACGCAGCGCTACCGTCGCGAGCGACCCATGCGCCCGAACGACCACGTCGGCATCGGCGGATCGAATCGCTTGGCCGAGTGCAACGATCGCGAAGAGGCAGGCGACGATGGCGAGCGCGACCATTGCCGAAAACGCCCGCGCGAGATTCATGTGACCGTGCGCCGATGCAATGGCGCAATGCCGAGCTGCCCGCGATACTTCGCGACCGTGCGCCGTGCCAGACGAATGCCCCGCAGTGCCAGCGCCCGTGCGATGGCCTCGTCGCTCGCGTTCGGTACCGCTCCGACGATGGCGGCAATGTGCTGGCGTATCGTTGCCGTCGTAAGGCCGACGCGTCGCGGCTGCTTGGCAATGAGCGCTCGCAGCGGAATCGTTCCGAAGGGCGTTGCAGCAAAGCGCGACGCCAGCGCGCGAGAGATCGTCGATTCGGCGCAACCGACGTCGCGTGCGAGTTCGCGGCCGCTCAGTGGCACCAGAGCACTCTCGTCACCGTCCGCCGCGAAATACGCCGCTTGGCGCTCGAGCAGTGCCGCGCCCAGCCGCACCAGCGTCGTCTTCCGTCTCTGGAGCGCGTCGACGACGAGCCGCGCGCGCGTGCGTGCCGCGCGCATCGGCTCCGAAAGCTCGGTGCGTGGAAAACGCGCGACACGAACGGCGGGCCAGAGCCGGTCGTCGATTCGTACTGCAACCGTGCCCCCGTCGCGCTCGAAGACGATTTCGGGATACACGCGATCGACGACGGGAGCGTAGGCGCGAGCCGGATCGGGGTCGCACGCGCGCAAACGCCCAAGTGCTCGAACCACCGCCTCGCGATCGAGCTCGCGTTGCTCGCAGAATGCCGCGACACCGTCGCGCGCGATCGCTTCGAGTTGGAACGTCAACTCGACCACAAGTGTTTCGGCATCGCCGTCGTCGTTCAATTGAAGGCGGAAACGTTCACCGAGATCGCGCGCCGCGACGCCGGGGGGATCGAAGCTCTGTACGAGTTCGAGTGCGCTTCGCGCATCTTGGGGCGCGACGTGCGCGCGAGCGGAAACGGTCGTCAAGTCGTCGCGAAGATACGCGTGTGGATCGAGACTTCCGATGATGTACTCCGCCGCGCGACCTACCGCGGCACCAGCGTCCGCCGCCGTGAGTTGCCCTTCGAGGTGTTCCCAGAGCCTGGGACCGCGGGCGGCAATGCGGCCGATCGCGTCGCCGTCGATGCCGCCCAGTGGCCGCTCGATGATCTCGAGCCAGGGGTTGGTGTCCGATTCGCTCGCGACCGCAGCGTCGAGTTCGCGCGGACCCAGTGGCAGGTACGTCGCATACGTTCGTAGTCGTGGTGCTGTCTCGAGTCGAAGCGCGAGATCGGCGCTCGTCATGGACCGTCCCCGGGTCCGTGCTTGGGCGGATGTGGCGGCGGCGGAAGCAACGCGGGCGAAAGCGTCGGGTCTTCCGCGAGTGCGACGTGGACTGCCGCGCGCGCGATCGCTTCGGCGCGCCGCGCGTCGCGTGCAGCTTCGGGCGTGCCGGCGGCAGCTTCGCGGCGCGCGGTGCCGGCAACGTTCTGGGCGAGCGCGAGCAGCGTGCGGACCCGCGTCGAACGAAGCGAACTCAGAGCGGAACTCATCAGATCGACGCGGTCGAGCACGAGCGCCGCGTCATCGGGCGCGCGCGGCAGCCCGCGCGGCGGCGGTTCGCCGCCGCTTGCGTGAATAAGATCGTCGGCGGACGCCGCGAGCTGGTCGGCGGCGGACAACTTGCCGCTCGCGACGTCTGCGGTCGCGGCAGCGAAGGACACCTTGGCTTCACCGAGCGTCCTGCGGCCGAGGTCGTCGCCTGGGCTGGCGTCGCGAAGATGATCGGCAACGTGGGCCAAGTGGCGGGGCACGGCAACGTCGGGTGGCACGGGCGCTCCGGGGCCCGGGCGTGGTTGCGCGAAGCCGGGTCTCGTCACCACGGCTGCGAGGATGGCCACGACGAGCGGAATGCTAGCCACGCTGGATTCTTTGCAAGATGCGTGCCAGCCGCCCATTCTACTGGGCCGGGCTATCTCGCTGCGGACGGTCGCGCGAGGTCCGCCTTGAGCCGCCGCGGTTCGGGCAGACGGCTCGGCGCGAGCAGGGAGTAAACGATCGGAATCACGAGGAGTGTGAGCGCGAGCGAACTGAGCAAGCCGCCGATCACGACGACGCCCAGACTGCTGCGTATCGAGGCGCCGGGTTCTAGCGCGAGTGCGAGTGGCAGCATGCCGCCGACCATCGAAGCCGTCGTCATGACGATCGGCCGGAACCGCGTCGCGGCGCTCTCGCAGATCGCCTCGCGCCGGCTACGGCCTTCGCGCCGCAGCGTGTCGGCGTAATCGACGAGCAGAATGCCGTTCTTTGCGGCCAAGCCCACGAGCAGAACCGTGCCGATCAATGAGAAAAGATTGAGTGTCTCATGCAAGATCGCAAGCGATCCGAGCGCACCGACGGTCGCCAGCGGAATCGAAAAGAGAACGATCAACGGCGAACGGTAGCTGTTGTAGAGTGCGACCATCAACAGATACACGAGTACGACTGAAAGCACGAGCGAACTTCCGAGCGCCGACAGCGTTTGCCGCATCAGGTCTTGCTGGCCCTGGGCGGCCGCCCGGACCGTGGTGTTCGCTGGAAGATGGAGCGCTGCGATGCGGCGTTGCAAATCCGCGGTGACATTCGACAATGCATATCCCGCGGCGATATTTGCGTCGACGTGAATCACGTTCTGCCGGTTCTCGCGCGTAAGTAGCAGCGGTGCCGGCGCTTCGCGCAGCTTGGCGATATCGCCCACCCGCAACATCGCGCCCGCATTGGAGCGGATGGGAATTGCCATGACCTGCTTCAGACTGTGCCGCTCGTCGAAGGGATAGATGACCTGCACGTCCTTGCGGCCCTGCGGCGACTCGATTTGCGTTGCGAGTGCGCCGCCGAATGCGGCACGGATCGCGGTCGATGCCGTACCGATGCTCACGTTGAGCGCTTGCGCGGCTTGCCGGTCGAAGAGGACTTCCACTTGCGGCGCAAGATTGCTCGACGAGCTGTTGACGATCGTCGTGCCCGGCGTCGCACGCAACGCCGCGAGCACTTTATTTGCGTAGGGAGAAGGATCGCTGCCGTCGGTCGAACCGACGAGTTCGTCAATCGGTTGTTTCGGTCCACCGGCTTGTGCGCTAACTGGTTTGACGACGACCTGCGCGCTCGGGCCGAGCATGCGGGAGGCGAGGTTATCGATGTACGAGACCCAGTGATCCGTCGTTTGCGCGCGTTTCTCTTTGAGCCAAATGTGGATTTGTGCGGTATTGCCTTCTTGCACGAATCCGCCGAACGAGGCATCACGCCCGCCGGCGGTGGTCTGTTCGCCTTCGAGATCCGAAATTTTGTCAATGCGACGTTCGAGTGGACGAATCGCTTGACGTACGGTCTCGAGCGGCGTCCCCGGCGCATAGCTGACCTGCACGAAGATTTCGCCCTGGTCGCCTTGCGGAATGTAATCTTCCCCAACGATGCCGGTCGGCACGAGAAAGAGCGCGCCCACAAAGGTAAGCGTTGCGAAACCGAGCACGATCGTGCGATGTCCCAGTGCCCACGGTAACGTGCGCTTTTCGTAGACGCTTCTCACGCGGTCGAACTCGCGCGTAAAGAGCTCGATGATCGGCCAGGGTTTCCAGCGTGACGCGGGCGCCCACGTTCCGGCGAGAGTCGGCGTGATCGTGAACGAGACCACAAGCGAGGCGAGCGTCGAAACCGCGACGACGAGACCGAACTCGGAGAGTTGGCGCCCGACGGCGTCGCCGATGAACGCGATCGGGAGAAAGACGACCACGTCGACGAGCGTAATGACGATGGCCGCCGGCCCAATCTCCGAGCGGCCCTGGTACGCTGCATCGAGCGGCTCCTCACCGCGCTGCGCGTGACGTTCGATGTTTTCCAGGACGACGATCGAGTCGTCGACGAGAATACCGATGACGAGCGTCATGCCGAGCAGCGAGATCGTGTCGAGCGTCATGTGCAGCAGGCGCATGGCAACGACGGCAACGGCGAGCGACGTGGGAATTGCGACCATGACGACGAGCGCATTGCGCCACGAGCGCAGGAAGAAGAGCATCACGATGGCGGTCAGGCCGACCGCTTCGAGCAGCGTGTGCTCGACGCCATCGACTTGCTCGCGCGTATATTGCGCCTGCACGTGCTCGATCCGGAAAACGATCTGCGGAAATTGCTTGGCGAGTCTCGGCAGCGCCATGGCGATCTCGTTCGCAACGGTCACTTCGCTTGCGGAAACGCTCTTTTGCACGTCGATGCCGAGGCCGGGCGCGCCACTGAGATACGCATACACGCGCTGTGGTTCGCTACCGTCGACGACCTTCGCGACGTCGCCGATCTTACGTAGCGATGCAATCTCGGTCCACGGATCGAGCTGACCGACGAACTGCGAAGACGTGACCCCGGCCCCGCCGCCGGGAATGCTCGGCATCGTCGGCAGCGTGCCTGTGGCGCTTCCGTTCGTAGCCGCGGACCCGAGCGCCGTCGCGGGGGCTCCGCTCAGATTTACGGCCCCCGCCGATGCGGTGGCGGCCGTCGTCCCGAATCCCCCGCCCGCGCTATTGCTCTGCGTGCCGAGCGTTGTGTTGCCGGCGGCGAGCGTGGACGTCGAGCCGTTCACGCCGGCCGTCGTGGAATTCGACGCGCCGAGCCCGCCCGCGGAACCGCCAGCGACGGGACCGCTGCTGCTTGCCGTTTCCGGCGTCATCGTTTGCGAAGCCGAGCCGGAGACGTTGCCCGCTTGCGTTTGCACGGGTCCCGTGCCGGCGTCGACCGGGCCCGCGGCAGGCTGCGCGAAACTCGCGCTACCCGCGCCGCCGCCGTTCTGCGCGAGCGCCGAACTCGAGACGCTCGCGCTCCCGGCCGCGCCGCTCGACGTCGTTGCGGCCGTGGTGCCGATGACGGAGCTGCTTCCACCGGCTGCGCTCGCGCTCGTAGTGACCGGCGTGCCGCCGCCCGGGACGAGCAGACCTGCGATCGATGCGACGTTCGTGATGTCGCCGCGAACATCGATCTGCGTCTCACGACCGGGTCCGTAGGCGATTCCGCCCGGCGCCCGCGTGTTGTTGCCACTCAAACTCGAGACGACGTCGGTGAGCGTGAGCCCGGACGAGACGAGGGCGCTCGGCTCGACGTGGACCTCGAACGCCGGTGTGAGCAGCCCCGCAACGTTGACGTTCGCGACACCGGGAATCGATTCGAGCGCCGACTGGACTTGATTCTTTGCAATCGCCGAGAGCTGACTGGGACCGAGCGAACGCGACGACGCTGCGAGCGAAACGACGACCGGTTCACCCTGATTAGCGACGCGAACCGTCGGTGCGAGCAGATCGCTCGGAAGTTGGGCTTGGGCTGCTTGCAGCGCCTTCTGCACGTTGGTGAGATTGGCGTTCGGATCCGAGCCGAGCGTGAAGACGGCGTTGATGTTCGCCGTTCCGGTTTGAATCGTCGAATCGATGTGGTCGAGATCCGGTGTGCCCGCGAGTTGATCTTCGATGGGACTCACGATCGTGTCGCGCAGCTCGGTCGTCGACGCTCCCGAGTAATTCAATCCGATGCCGACGCCGGGTTGCGAGACGTCGGGCAGCTCTTGCACGACGATCGAACGCAGCGCGAGAAAACCGGCGAGCAGAACGACGGCAATCAGTACGAACGCGAGCGTCGGACGCCGCAGAAACAGCGCGGTCAACCACATTAGCGGATCGCCGTCGCGCGGTCGCCGGCCGCAACGTTCGTCGTGCCGTCGACGATGACGTTCGCGTCGGGGTCGAGCCCGGCAACGATAGCAGTCGTTCCGTCGTCGGCTTTTTCGGTGACGTGTGCGGTGTGTACGACGCCGTTCTGGAGAACGAGCACTTCGGTACGCAGATCGTTCGTAAACGCGCGCAGCGGTAGCGCGACGCCGTGAACGGACGGTAGCGTCACGTCGGCCGAAACGGGAAGCCCGGCATGGAGGCGGTGCTCCGGGTTCGGCAACTCGACCTTGATTGCAAAATTCGTCGAGCCGGGCGCGACCTGGTCGAGCACCGCGCTCACGCGACCGCGAAACCGGGAGCCACCATCGTCACCGAGGAGGCGAACGACGGCGCCCGCGCCGGTGAGAATCCGAAACGCGTCGAGTCCGGAGGCGCTCAAGATCGCGAAGACCCGATCGTTTTCCTGAAGCGTGAACAACTGTCGCCCCGACGGGTATTCGCCCGGCTCGACGTTGACGTTGACGATCTCCGCGTCAACAGGGGCGACGAGCGTTGCGCGCGCTAACTCGCGGCGGATCTGCTCGACGCTGGCTTCGGCGGCGCCTTGCTCGGCCCGGGCTGCCGTCACGTTCGCGCCTTGCAGCCCAGCGCGCAGCGAGCCGTTGACGTTCTGATTCTCGAGCGTATTCTGGAGAGACGCGCGCGCGCCGACGAGCGATTGTTGGTCGTTGAGAACCGCCGTTCGTTCTTGGTCGAGCGTCTGTTGCGCAAGATATCCGTTGTCGACGAGCGATTGCGCGCGTTGTAAATCGCGTCGAGCGCCGGCGAGCGTCGTCTGTGCCTGGGCGACGGCGGCGCGTGCATTTCGAATCTGTCCGTTATCTTGCGCGAAGGCGAGACGCGCGTTCTGCGCCGTCGCCGACGTCCGCGCGGCGTTGGCCACCGTAACACGTTCGGCGCTCGCGAGGCTCGAGTCGAGATCGTCGATATCGAGTCTGGCGAGTACTTGACCGGCGCGCACGCGGTCGCCATCGTGCACGTCGACCTCCGCCACGGGCTCCGCGAGCGAACTCGAAATTCCGATGTTCCGATAGGGCGCGATGACGCCCGCCAGCGTTTGGGTGGGAGAGATGACACCGTTTCGCGCCGCGACGACATGGACGGGGGCTGCCGTCGGCTGCGGCGCGGCCGCGTCCGTCTTTCCCGCGCAGGCCGCGGATGTCGAGAGCGCCGTGAACGCGAGAAGCAGCCGCGCATTGCGAAGGCCCGTTCGTCGACGTTCTTGGCACCAGCGCTCCATGCAAGTGCCCTGCAATTTGCGTGCCAGCCGGCGCTTTCGGTCGTGGATTGGCACGTGACTTGCACGATTAACCCGTGCTGGAAGCCGGGGACGCGTCGCAAATGGGGCGGCGCCCGCACCGACCTGCAGCAGACTGCACGCATCGTTAAGGAGTTTACAAGTATGCTACGTTCGACAAGTTTCCTTACAGTCGCCGGCCTGATGCTCTGCGCCTCGGGCGCCGACGCGCAAATACCACCACCGCCGCCGCCCGCTGTCGGGTCGCCGCCACAAGTGCAGCCGCCGCCCGGCCAGGCCCCACCCGGCCAAGTGCCGGCAGCGCCACCTCCGGCACCCGCAGCGCCGCCGCGGCCGCGGGGAGCGCGGCCGGATCCGCCAGGCCCATCGGAACTTAGAGGTCGGCCACCGGATGCGGCCGGCACGATCGTCGCGGTGAAGCCGTACTACGCGCAAATTCGAACGCCGGACGGCCGCTACCGCAACGTCGCGCTCCACAACGGGACCGTCATCAATCCGACCGGAACGACGCTCGCCCTCGGAATGCGCGTTTCGATCTTGGGCCAGGCGCTTCCGGATGGAGCGATCGCAGCCAATGAGATCGATCTTACGCCGGGTCGCGGACCACGACCGGGCCCCGGCGGACGGGAACGCCCAGGGCCCGGCGGTCAGCCCGGTCCGGGCGCACTGGGCCCGGGCGGTCCGGCACCCGCACGTCCGTAGACGGTCGAAGCAGTCAGTGCCCGGCGTAAACGCGATCTTCGTCAATCGCGGATTGGCACAGAGCTTGCAGTTGCTTCTCGGAGTGACCACTTCTGCAGGAGAGCAACAATGCCAGGCAAGCACGAACCAGGCCTCGACCAAAAGCCAGCGGACCCAAGGAGCGCGAACTCGCGGTCGCGCTCACGGTCGCCGTGCTCGGCGCCTCGAAGCCGACGGCATCACTGGCCGAACTCGAGACCATTGCGCTCGACGTTTACGGACGAATCTTGGCCGGCATTACCAAGCCGGAACGAGCGCGCCCGGTCGAATGAGCGAGCCGAACCCGTCGCGGCGCAGCATCGTCGCACTCGACGCCTTCAACTTTTTCCTGGCCGACTTGCAGACGGGTGTCGGCCCGTACCTTGCGGTGTTCCTCTCGAGCGTCCGGCACTTCAATCCGGCTGCGGTCGGCATCGCGACCTCCGCGGGTGGGTCGCGACGGTCCTCATGCAAACGCCGACCGGGGCGATCATGGACGCGACGACGCGCAAGCGTCTCGTGGTGGCGCTCGCCGCGCTGACCGGCGCGGCGGGTGCATCGATGCTCGTGCTCTTCGGCCAACTACTGCCGAAATGGGGCCGCGAACCCGTCGCTCTATCTCTCGGCGGGAATCGTCGCAGCCCGGATCCTCATGGTCGGCGTCGCCATCGTGGCGTCGCGCTACGCCGACCGGCTCGGGCGCAAGCCCGTTTTCGCAGTTGGCATCGGCGACTTGGCCGCCCGCGGCGTCCTGTTCGCGGCGGCGACCAAGTCGCCGGCCTTCATGGTGCGGTTCAGGCCTCGATGGCCTCGGCGCAGGTATTTACAACGTCGTCTGGGTGCTCGTCGCCGCCGACCTCGCGCGGGGGACCGGCCGCTTCAATCTCACGCAAGGTGTCTTCGCGACGGCGCAAGGTCTCGGCGGCGCGCTGAGCAACTTCGCGGCCGGTTTTCTTGCCACAGCCTTTGGATTTCCGGCGACGTTCCTGACCCTCGCCGCGGTTGCGGCGTGTTCGTTTGCGCTTTTCACGATTGCAATGCCCGAGACGCGTACGTCTTCACGCTCGCCATATCGCGGCGGGGTGGAGCGCCGAACATCCGAGCGTACTCGCGGCTGAAGTGCGACGCACTCTCGTAGCCGACCCGATAGGCGGCCGTCTCAGCGTTCGCGGCGTCTGCAAGCATCAGGTTGCGCGCTTCGAGCAGTCGCAGCTGCTTCTGGTATTGCAGCGGCGCTAAGGACGTCATCGTCTCGAGCGTGCGGTCTAACCGGCGCGCTGGTGCGAGCGATGCACCCAAGCCCTGGCTGCCGACGGCACTGCCTATGTGCCTTTTTTCCGCTCGGCGGTTTCACCCCGCTGCAATCGTCGACGCTGTCGGATGTGGCGGCGCGAATCCAATGCAGGTAGCGCTCGCCTCGTTACTGCAGCGCGCGGCCAACATACTGCTGATCCCCGGCACGTCGTCTCTCGATCATCTGCGCGATAACCTCGCGGCCGCCGAGATTGAGCCGCCTCGGGAGATGATCGCCGAGCTCAACGGCGTCGCCGAGGCCTCTACCCTTTAGAGCGAGTCGAGCGCTCGCATGAAGATTGCGCAGAGCGCCGACTGATCTTCGTTCGATAGGTTGGCGATCCAGGGCGGTGGTTGCAGCTGCATTCGTTCGGTGACACGGTCGCGCAGCTCGACGCCACTCTGGGTCATAACGAGCGCCTTTACGCGCCGGTCGTAATCGGCACTGCGCCGTTCGACCAGCCCGCGCGACTCGAGTTTATCGACGATCGACGTAACGTTCGAGGCGTCACAGCCGAGCGTGCTGGCGAGCGCACTCATCGGCAGAGGCCGCTCATTATCGAGCTGCTTGAGTGCGTACAGCTGCTGCGGCGAGAGATCGAACGACGCGCCGACGCTTTCCAGGTATGGCTTGCTTGCCTTCATAACCTCGTAGAAGAGGTCCCATGCTTGATGGCCGGCGCAAGCGGCCAGACTGGACTTGTTCGGGGAAACCACGGTATGATTGTACCTCAAGATATTTCTCAATACAACCTATTGACCACCCATATGGTTGATGTTATAAAGTAAATACTTTATTAAGTAAAGCTTCAAACGCCATAGCGCGGAGAGACGTAAATGACTGATCGAGAAGAGACCCCGCGCCCTGCCATCCTCGAGTGGCTGCGCGACCTGCGGCGCGGACCAGTCGAGCCGTATGGCGACTACTTCGACCGGCTACGGGCGACCACCGAATCGAGTGCTCCCGTTTACCGTCCTTGCGGGTGCTGAATATCACTTCCCCCGTTCAAGCGACCACGCAAGGGACCATGCTGACCGAACTCCTCGATAGCGCTCTGGTCGAAGCGGCGCGAGCCGGATCGCCGGAGGCCTTCGGGGTACTCGTCGACCGCTATCGCGCGCCGCTCGTGCGCCTGGCCTATCGCCTCACGCGGGATCCCGACGAAGCCAAAGATATCGCGCAGGACGCCTTCTTTCGCGCCTTCCGGCGTCTGGACGACTTTCGTCCGGAGCGGCCCTTCGCGCGTTGGCTCTTCGTCATCGCGCGCAACGCATCGCTCGACACGATCCGCCGCCGCCGCCGCGCGGCGGCGCTCGCGGCTGAGCCGGAAGAACGGCCCTTCGAGCTCGGCACGGAGGACGTCGCATTGCGCAATGACGAGGCGACGCGCGTCCACAGCGCGCTCGCTGCGTTGCCTTCGAAGTACCGCGACGTGCTCGAACTCTATTACGTATCGGACCTGCGTTATCGCGAGATCGCGCTCGCGCTCGAGATTCCGATCGGCACCGTAAAGACGTACATTTCGCGGGCGAAACGCCGTTTGCGCGCCGAACTCGACGAAGCCCCGCTCACCCTCGCCGCCTAACGATCGGACGGCGACCGGCCCATCGTATAAAACTCGGCATTGGGCCGCATATCCATGGCGCCCGCCATGCGATTCGAGAAGCCGAAGAACGCTGCGACCGCCGCGATGTCCCAGACATCGTCGTCGCTGAACCCCGCCGCGTGCATTGCCTCGACCTCGGCGTCGTTCGCGGCGAAGCCGGGCTCGTTGACGCGCGATGCGAATGCGAGCATCGCGCGCCAGCGCGGTGTGAGCGCGGCCGTGCGCCAGTTGATCGCGATCTGCTCGGCGAGGACCGGGTCCTTACCGAGCACGCGCAGCGCCGCGCCGTGCGCCGTCACGCAATATTGACACCGGTTCTCGGCAGAGACCGCGACGACGATCGCCTCGCGTTCGACGCGCGAGAGCCCGCTCTCGCCGCGCATCAGCACGTCGTGGTACAGCATGAACGCGCGGAAGTGTTCGGGACGCTTCGCATACGCGCGAAAGACGTTCGGAACGAAGCCGATGCGCTCGCGATTGCGCGCGTAGACCGCCGCGATGTCCTCCGGCAGATCTCTTTGGGATGGTTCGCCGAAGCGGGAAGGCCGCTCGTTTTCGACTTGCATGCTTCTCCTAGAAGTCCGTCCGGCTTTTGCCCGACGGACGACGACGGGCGGATCGGCCCGGATTCGCAGTGCGAATCCTACAGGCCGAACGCGAGCGTTGCGCGTAGCGCAACGCTCTATACCGCCGCGGGTGTGCCGGCGAGCGCGGCCAGCGCAGCGCGTAGGCCCGGTATGCCGCTGACGCAGCCGCCCGGGGGCGCGCCGCTGCCGCAGAGCAAGAGGCCAACGATCGGCGTCTGCGTTGCGAAGCGATCGCCCAGCGTTTGACCCGGCAGCAGTTCGCCATGGAAGATCTGGCCGCCGTGTAGTCCGAAACGCGTTTCGAGATCGGGCGGCGCGAGGATCTGGCGCGCTTCGATTGCGTTTGGCAGATTCGGCGCGTACTGCGCGAGCGTCGCAACGATCGCATCGGCTGCATCGTCGCGCAGGCGCTGCGTCCATGGTCCGTCGCTGCGCGAATATGGATAGTACTGTGCGAAGATCGAGAGCAGATGTTTGCCCGGTGGTGCCAGGGTCGGGTCCGTGGGCGTCTGCATGAAGCATTCGAGCATCGGCGCTTGCGAAGCTCCGAGCCCTCGCGCATCCTCGTACGCGCTTTGTAGATAGTCCAGCGACGGTGCGACGTGGATCGTCGCACGGTGGTGCGGCTGCGGTTCGCCCTTGCCGGGACGCGCCCAGAAGTCGGGAAGCTCGCCGAGCGCCAAATTCAATTTGAGCGAACAGCCTTCGCTGCGCCAGGTCGCGAGCCGCGCGCGAACCTCCGGTGGGACGTCCCGCGGCTCGAGGAGTTCAGCGAACGTTTCGATGGGGTCGGCCCCCGAAAGCACGAGCGACGCTTCGAACTCGGTGCCGTCCTCGAGTGCGACGCCGTGGGTGCGGCCGTCGCGTACGAGGATGCGCGCGACGCGGGCGTTCGTGCGAAACGCGCAGCCGGCCGAACGCGCCGCAAGTGCGATCGCGCGCGAGACGCTGCCCATGCCACCGCGCACGAACCCCCACGCGCCCTGCGCGCCGAGCGCACGGCCCGCATAGTGGTGCGCGAGGACGTACCCCGTTCCGGCGTCGCGCGGACCAGCGTACGTGCCGATCACGCCGTCGGTGGCGAGCGTCGCTTGCAACACCGGCGTCGCGACGTACCGCTCGACGAGCGCTGCGGCGGACCCGTCCAGCGCCGCCTGCGTCGCGCGGTCGAACTGCACGTGCGCCGGGTCGTCGGCTTCGAAGGCATCGAAGAGCAACGCACCGAGCCGCGTCGCCTCGCGCTCGAAGCCGGCCAAACCGGCGATGTCGGCGTGCGAGAAGGCGCCGACTTCGCGTGCGTTGTCCGCAGCGTCGTTACCGAGCAGGAGCGAGCGTCCGTCGAGTAGCGGCGTAAACGAAGACGGCTCTTTGCGGTACGCGTGATAGCCGTGTGCGGGCAAGTCGAGTTCGGCGATGATGCGCGGGTGCAAGAGGCTGCACACGTACGACGCGGTCGAGACGGTCCAGCCGGGCCACACGGGCTCGCTAACGGCCGCACCACCCAGAACGTCGCGCCGTTCGAGCACGAGTACGCGCCGGCCCGCGCGTGCGAGATACGCCGCCGCAACGAGACCGTTATGCCCCGCGCCGACGACGATCACGTCGTAGGCTTGCACTAGCGGCGTAGCTTTCGCTTCGCGCCGACGCGTGGTTTGGGGCGGAACGGCGAACCGGGTTCGAATTTGCGATCGTGTCGTAAGCTTGCGTCGACGTCTTCGCAGCCGATCGGTGTGAAGGCGCCGCAGTCGTGCGGCCGTGCCGGGTAGATACCGCAGTAGTAGCGTCCGGAGCCGCTGCCTTTGAGAAAGACGCATTGGCTCGTGATGTCGTCCGTAACTTTCTTGAGGTAGCCCACGCTGAACCCGTCGGCCGAGTGGCGTTCCACGACGTACTTCGCGAGCGTCTCTTCATATGGCAAGCCGAGGTGATCCGCGATCCGCTGGACGTCGGCGCGGCTCACGAACGGTTCGTACCCGCTGCAGCACTCGGCGCAGCCCGGCGGACACGCGACGTTGTCGGGCAGGTCGCGCACGTGCTTGCGCGCGAGCTCGATCACGCGCCCGATCGCTGCCACGAACTCCGGGTCGTCGTTGTACTTGTACGACCACTCCTTGTGCGTGATTTCGTTCGCGTTGTAGCGGTGCGTGATCGTTTGGTTGTACGTGATCGTGACGTGCTCTTCGGTGATTTCGATGTTCTGCACGTGTTCGATCGGTGCGGCGTCCAAGAGTTCCAAGCGCGTGGGCTGGCCGGTCCGCCGGGTGAACGCGCGCAACTCGCGCATCGCGGCGTGCGAGATGAGGTCGATCGTCTCGAGCATGGCGCACGGTTCGCGACGCACGCGACGCGGACCCCGCAACGCGACGCGCGAAACGTACGTTTCAAAGCTGTCGCAAACGAGAGGATCATCGATGCCGGACATCCGCTGGGCCGCCGTGGCCACCTTGCTCGCCTTCACGATGCCCGGCGCTGCGGGGGCGGCGTCAGCCGGCGACCCGGCGCTGCGCTCGAAGATTTACGGTGCATTTTCCAACGTGAAATCTTATAAGCTCACGGTGCTCGGCTCGGTGCGCTCGCTCGGCGTTTACGTCGCGCCGAACAAGTATCAGATGACGACGATGTTCGAAGGCAAGCCGATCAAAACGATCATCATCGGCCGCAACTACTGGACCTATGCCAACGGACACTGGCAGAAGTCGGGAACCGCGTCCAACAACCTCGACGTCGATATCGCGGGACTTCTGCGCAATGCCAAGGCGGATCCGAAGGCGGCGTTCGTCCCCATGCCCGATGCGACGCAGGATGGCAGGCGCGTCGGCACGTTCGCCTACACGTTCAAGAACGGCACCGAAGAGACGTGCAACTACGACAAGTCGACGTACCGGGTCACGCGCTGTAAAGCGGACGAACTGACGCTCCTATACTCCGGCTACAACGATCCCGGCAACGCCGTCGCAGCGCCGAAGTAAGCCGCCCGTTACGGCGCGTGCACGGGCGCGTCGAGGGCGAGCGCGGTCAGCGCGCGTACGCCCGTGGCGAGCGCGGCTTCATCGATGTCGAACTTGCCGTGATGATGCGGAAAGCCCGATGCGGCGCCGCCATGCGATCCGAGCACGAAGTACGCGGCCGGCACGCGCTCGGCGAAAAACGAAAAGTCCTCGGCGCCCATGTGCTTTTCGGCCCGCACGACCTGCGCTGCACCGAACGTGCGCGTCGCGAGCTCGCGCACGTACTGCGTCTGCGCGGCATCGTTGGACGTGACCGGATAGCGCCAGAGATACTCGAAGGCGTACGTCGCGCCCGAGCCGTCACAGACGCCTTTGAGCACCCGTTCGATGCGCTCGGCCATCCGCTCGCGCACGCCGGCATCGAAGGCCCGCACCGTGCCGAGCAGCGTGACCGACGATGGAATGACGTTGTGCGTGGTGCCGCCGTGGATCGCACCGATTGTCACGACCGCGGGTTCGATCGGGTCGATCTGCCGGCTCACGACTTTTTGCACGCTCGCGACGAACTCCGCGGCGACGAGGACCGGATCGACCGAGAGGTGCGGTGCCGCGCCGTGGCCGCCGTGGCCGTCGATCCGAATCTCGATCGAATCGCTCGACGCGTAGAACGGTCCCTCCCGAAAGCCGAGGATGCCCGTCGGCAACAGCGAGAAGAGGTGCAGCCCGTATGCGCGCTCGATCCCGAAGCGTTCGATGAGGCCCTCGTCGACCATCGCCTTCGCGCCGCCGCGGCCTTCCTCGGCGGGCTGAAAGCACAGCACGATCGTCCCTGCGACCTCGGTCCGCCGTGCGGCGATCAATTTCGCCGCGCCGAGCAGCATCGCGACGTGCCCATCGTGGCCGCAGGCATGCATCTTCCCCGTTTCCTGCGACGCGTACGCGTGGGCGGTTTCTCCGCCAGCGGCAGCGCATCCATGTCGGCGCGCAGCATCACCGTCTTGCCGGCGCCTTCGCTGCGCAAGACGCCGACGACGCCCGTCACCCCGATCCCGCTGTGGACCTCGTAGCCGAGCTCGCGCAAGCGCGTGGCGACGATGCCTGCCGTGCGCACTTCTTCGAATCCCAGTTCGGGATGCGCGTGCAAGTCACGGCGCGTCGCGATCACCTCGTCGATGAGGCCGCGCGGAAGTTCGTCGAGCGTGGTCATCGGCGGCCCTTTCGACGGTGGCGCGAGGTTGCTTTTCGCTTGGGACGAAGCGCGCGAAGATGAAGACGATCGGCGTTGATCTCGGCGGCTCGCACGTGCTTGCGACCATGGTGGACGACGGCGGGAAGATTGTCGATCGCGCGGAGCATGATATCGTCGACCTAACCTTCGACGTCGCGATCAAGACGATTGGTGCGGCGATCGACGATGTGCTCAAAGGGGCGAAGGAGAACGTTGCGGGCATTGGTCTGGGTTCGCCCGGCAACATCGACCTTTCGACCGGAACCGTCAAATACTCGCCGAACTTCGGCTGGCACGACGTGCCGCTGGGCGAACGGCTGCGCGAGCGCTTCAAAATGCCGGTCTTCATCGCGAACGACGCCCGTTCTGCGACACTCGGCGAGCATACGTATGGCGCGGGGCGCGGCACGGCGAATTTCGTCTTACTCACGCTCGGGACGGGCATCGGCGGCGGCATCGTCGCCGAAGGGACGCTCCTGGTCGGTAACAACGCGGGCGCGGGCGAGGTCGGGCACCATCAGATCCGTGCGACGGACGGGTTTCACTGCAATTGTGGCAAGGTTGGCTGTTTCGAAGCGCAGGCGTCAGGCACGGGACTGATCCGTCATGCGCTCGCGATCGCGCCTTCGTTTCCCCGCAGCACGCTCGTGAGCGGAAAGCCGGAAAAGCTCGGCTCCAAAGCGATCCGTCGCGCCGCGGAGGCGGGCGATCCGCATGGGCTTGCCGCCTGGAACCGCTATATCGACGACCTTGCACGTGGGATCGCGAACATCATCGCGTTCGTCAATCCCGAGATGATCGCGCTCGGCGGCGGGGTAGCGGGCGCCGGCGACTTCCTGCTCAACGCCGTCCGCCCCAAGGCCGATGAGTTGACGACGATGGTGCCGCGTGGACGGACGCAGATCGTCGCAGCGTCCCTGGGCAACGATGCCGGTGCGATCGGCGCCGCCACGATGGCGCGCCGTGGCGGCCTAACGACGAAAGAGCACTAACGTACCGCGCGCTGGTTCTCGGCGGCGGCGGCGCGCGCGGTGCGTACGAGGCCGGTGTCGTCTGCGCGCTCGCGGAGCGCGAAAACTTCGACGTCGTCTGCGGGACGTCCATCGGAGCGCTGGGTGCGGCGCTCTACGCACAGAACGACACGGCAGCGCTCGCGCGCATCTGGCACGGCATCGCCGCCAAAGGTATCCTCGTGCCGGTGCCGCCGGTTGCGCGCGCCCTCGCGCTGCTCGCGGACATACGGGCGCTGCGCCGCGACCCGTTGCCCCGCAAGATCGGCGACGCCGTTCGCGCGGTGCTCGACGGCGCCGGACTCTTCCCGGTGGAACGGTTCGTCACGCTGCTCGGCGCGCTCGAACCGCAACCGCTCGCGGCGCTGCTGCGCGCGGAGCTCGATGCAGCGCGGCTCGTGCGCAGCCTCGTCATCTCCGCAACGAACATCACGCGTACGTCCGCGGATGCATTCTATCGCTTCGCCGGCGCCGACGCGGCGCTGCGTGGGGCCACCTTCGTTGCGAAGCAAGATGCCGCACATGCGCTCGACGCCGCGAACTACCGCGACGCGGTGCGCGCCTCGGCAGCGGTACCGGGGGCCTTCGCGCCCGTCCGCGTGCAGACGGAGAATGTGGCGGATGCGTACGTCGACGGCGGCGTTGCCAACGACACGCCCATCGGTCAAGCCATCGATGCCGGAGCCGACGAGATCACGGTCGTCTTTACGACGCCGGCGCCCGCCGCCGGCGCGGCGATGTCCGCGGGCAATCTGATCGAGGTAGCGTTCGAAAGTTTCGCCGTGATCCAGTCCCGGCTACTCGAGGCCGACCTGCGCAACGCCGAGCGAACCAATGCGGCTCTGAGCGCGGGCGCGCGACTTGCGGCGCGCGAGGTCGCGCTGCGCACGATCCGTCCCGCCCAGGCACTCGACCTGGCGTTCTTCGGATTTAGCGACCAGGGGGCGATCGATGCTGCGTTCGGGCGGGGACTGGCCGACGGCCGCGCCGCGCTTCCCTAACTACAGCGCAGCGACGGCGACGACGGGTTTGAGCGGCGGCGCGTCGGAGAGCTTGCCGAACGAGATGTTGGCAATGAGCTCCGCGATGCGCTTAGAACTGCCGCGCGGCGCGACCGAGGCTTGGCGGTCGCGCATGCTTTGCAGCCGTTCGAGGTTCGCGACGATCCGGCGCACGGAGCGCACGACGTCGGCCGTCGTCAGCGCGACGACGCCGATGCCGTTCGTACGAACGTAATCGAGATTGCCGCGTTCCTGACCCGGGATGAAATCGTAGACGACGACGGGGACCTCGGCGAGGCTCGCTTCGGCGATGGTGCCGGGCCCGGCTTTGGTGACGAGCAGATCGGAGGCGCGCATCAATTCGGGAACGTTGTCGCAGTAGCCCAGCACCGTCATCGGCGTCGCCAGCGTTTGCGCCAGCTCTTCGAGCTTGAGGCGCAGTGCCGCATTGCGACCGGTTACGACGACGAGATGGAGCGGCAGCTTCGATTTCGCTAAGGCAAGCGTCGTCGGCAGCAACTTTCCGCCACCTTCACCTCCCGCCATCAACAGTGCCACCGTCTTGTCGGCGGGCAGTCCGAGCCCGACGCGCAGTTGCTGCTTCGTCTCCGAGACATCCTCGAATTTGGGATGGACCGGATGACCGAGATGGTAAATGCGCTCCTTGGGGATGCCTCGCTGGAGGGCGCGCGCATAGACTTCGCGCGCCGGCACGACGACAGCATCGACTTCGGGTACGAGCCAGCCTTCGTGTACGCGGCCGAGGTCCGTAATCACCGTGATTACCGGCACCTTCGTGAGCCCGGCGTCGGCCCGTGCGCGCAGCGCCGCGTGGTTGAGCAGCGGATGCACCGACACGATCACGTCGGGGCGGTACGAAAGAAAAAGTCCGCGCAGACGGCTGCGGTACAACGGCTCGCAAAAACGCACGACGTTGCGGAAGCGCTTCTTACCGTTGGTCGCATGGTAGAGCGCGCCGTAGATCGGCGGCGCAAAACGGAGGGCCGCGCTATATGCGGGGCCCAGTTGCGAAAGTGGAAAGCTGCAATGCGAGGCGACGTCTTCGATGCGGTGTTCGATTCGGAGGGGCTCGCCGTGAGGTCCGAACCTGACCTGATCGAGGGCGGCCACGATGGCGTTCGCCGCGCTGCGGTGGCCACCGCCCGTATCGGAGATCAGGAGCAGGATCCGTTTGGTCATCAACCCTCAGTAGTCTACGTGGATCACGCTTGTTGCGTGGTCCGCATCACGCGTAAGGCGCGGATTCGTTGCAAGCGCTTCAAGGCGGTCCGGCGGCGGCGTTGCACCGCGCGAACGTACGTCAGGAATGCTCGCGCCGGCGCATCGTAAAAACGGAAGATGTCGCCGAACTCGATATCGGGGTTGCGATGATGACCGTCATGATCCTCGGGAAGAACGATCTGTAAACTGCGGCAAAGGCTGCGCACCCACGGTGGGCTAACCCAACCGAGATCGGTCGTGTGGCGCCACCATACGTGGAGCTGCCCGAGAATCAAACCGAGCGCGGCGCCGGCCGCTGACCACGGGCCGAGCCAACACAACGGAAACGCGACGATCAAGTAGGGAACCGCGCCGAGGAAACCATCGAGCATCACCTCGGGGTCCCGGGAGAGCACCGCGTGGTCCCAAAACGAGCGGCTACGATCGTGATGCGTTCGCAAGTGCAGCTTGAACCAAAGATGCTGCGGGACGTGATAAAAGAATGTCGACGCGAAGTCGCCGACGATCAGTACGATGACGAACGAAACGAAGAACATCACGACGCCGCCGCCTTCAAACGTTTACGATACACGATTCCTTGAACTCTCAGCCTTCGCCCCACGGGTTTGTGTCGACTGCGCGTCCGCACCTGCCCGGTCTGCTCGCCGCGCTGCTCACGCTCGGCGGCTGCGCACCCGCCCCGATCGTGCAAACCCTTGCCCCGAGCATCGTCGTGGCGGCACCGCCCGATACGACTGTTCTCGAGGACCGAAGCTTGAGTTGGCATCTGCCGCTGGCCGCATCGGACCTCCGGGGGTTGCGACTCTTATACGATACCCCGGTTCCCGGAGGTCCAACGCTCGCGGTGACGCGTTCGATCGTACGCGCCAACCATCGCCTCGATCCGCTCGACGCGTTGACGTTGGCAACGCAAGCCGTCGCCACCGCCCGCCGGCACCGGCTCGACTACGGCTTCTTCTGCGCGACCCTGCTGCAGGAGTCGGCATTCGCCCCCGACGCGGTCTCGGGTGCCGGGGCGGTGGGCATCGGGCAGTTCACCTTCGACACGGCTGCGGGCGCCGGGATCGACCCCTTCGATTGGCGCGCTGCCATGGGCGGTTCCGCAACCCTGCTCGGACGCTATGTCGACGGATACGAAGGCGTGTATCGCGATCCGTATGCGACCGCTCTGGCCGCCTACAACGCCGGACCCGGCAACGTCGCCTACTACAAGGGCATCCCGCCCTTCGTCGAGACGCGCGACTATGTAGCCGATATCTATGACCGCTGGTCGCGAATCCAGGGCGACGCAACCGGGGACCCGGCACCCGGCCGATAAGCGGGCGGCTGACTAGCGGATTGCGCGTCGCGCAATCCGTCGCGTTCGGACCGGATTCGCTCCGCGAATCCCATCGGCCGAGCCGCCCCGTCGTCGTTTGCCGGGCAACGCCCGACAAACTCTAGGCGAGCTGCTGCGAGAGGAAGAGCTGCACTTTCTTCCAGGCGTCGTCGACTTCGTGCTGGTTGAGCGCGGCCGAACTCTCGCGGAAAAAGGCATGACCGACGTTCGGGTAGCTGACGATCTCATCTGCTTGCCCGCATCCAGGAGCGCTTTGTCGGTGCGAGCGATCGCGTCGTGATCGATGTATTCGTCCTTGCCGCCGAAAAAGAGCAGCAGCGGCACGCGAATATCCTTCACATCGGCGAGGCCCTCGGGTTCGCCATTCGGAAAGGCCGCCGCGATGCTGCCGCCATAGAACGGGATCGCGGCCGCGAGGCCCGGTAGCGTCGCCGTGACGAACGCGACTGCGCCGCCGAAGCAGAAGCCGATGGTCGCGATCTTACCGCGCTTGACGAACGGTTGCCCTTCCAAATACGTAATCGCCGCGCTCACATCGGCGCGCAGCGTGGCGCGCGAGACGTTTCCCGCTGCAGCGAAGCCGTTCTGCAAGCCTTCTGGGGTATACGGTTCGTTGAGGTCGGGGTTCGTGCGGTGATAATAGTTGATCGCCAGAGCGACGTATCCGGCGTTCGCAACGAGTTCGGCGATGCGACGGACCTCTTTGTTGACGCCGAAGATTTCTTGGAGCACGATGACGGCGGCCTTGGGTTCGTCACCGTCCGGGCGGGCGAGGAAGCTCTTCATCGGATTGCCGTCGACGGTGAGCATCACATCCTGGGTTTGCAAATTTGACTCCTTGCGGGGCACGAGATTCGAGTGATCGTTCCGGAACGCGACCAATTGACGCCAGTCGGCGAGCGCTTTCTCCTGTACCGGGCGCCTGCACCCGGCCAGACGGCGAGTTTCGCCGACGACGTGCGCTCGGGCCTTACGGCGGCGCCCAAGGTTCTCCCGCCGAAGTATTTCTACGATGAACTCGGTTCGGCGCTCTTCGAAGCGATCTGCGCGCTGCCCGAATACTATCTCACGCGCGCCGAGGCCGAGATTCTCGAGCGCTACGCGCACGAGATGATCGCTGCACTCGGTGGTTCGATCGAGATCGTGGAATTCGGAAGCGGCAGCGCACGCAAGACGCGGACGTTGATCGGCGCGGCGCTCGACCGGCAGACTCGCGTCACGTACCATCCGATCGATATCTCGCCGAGTGCCCTCATCGGATCGGCCACAGCGCTCGTCGCGGAATACGAAGGGCTCGACGTCGTCGCCTATGCGAGCGACTACGTCGACGTCCTCGAATCGGCTCGGTTGCGTACGTCCAAGCGCGTACTCGCGCTCTTTCTGGGCTCGAATATCGGCAACTACGAACCGGCTTCCGCCGAGAAATTGCTGCGCGCGATGTCGGCGGAGTTCAAGCCGGGCGATGCCTTACTGCTCGGCACCGATCTCAAGAAAGATGCGGCCAGCCTCGAGCTCGCCTACAACGACCCGACCGGCGTGACCGCGGCGTTCGACAAGAACCTGCTCGCGCGGATCAATCGCGAACTCGGCGGCCATTTCGATCTCGACGCCTTCGAACACGTCGCCCGCTACGATGCCGTGCGCGGCTGCGTCGAATCGTATCTCGTCGCGCAGCGCGGGATGACCGTCCCGATCGACGCGGTCGGTATCGACGTGCGCTTCTGCGCCGCGGAGTCGATCCACACCGAGTCGTCGTATAAATTCGATCGCGACGACATCGTGCGGCTTGCCGAACGCAGCGGCTTCCGCCTCGCGCGGATGTGGAGCGACGATGCGGCGCAGTTCGCGGTCTCGCTGCTCGTCATCGTGTGACATTAGCGGTGAGCATGGATGACGGGACGCGCAGCGACGGTTTGACCGTTCGCGACCTCCACGTTTATTACGGTCGGGCGCATGTCCTTGCGGGCGTCGATCTGCACGTCGCCAAGGAGCCCGTCGCGCTCATCGGACGCAACGGGATGGGGAAGACGACGCTGTGCAAAGCGCTGCTCGGGCTCGTGCCGGTGAGCGCCGGAGAGATACGTTTCGACGGCGGTTCCCTCACCGGGCGCAAGCCGCACGAGATTGCAAATGCGGGAGTTGGCTACGTGCCGCAGGGCCGCCGCGTCTTCACGTCGCTCAGCGTCCAGGAACATCTGCGCCTGCTCGCGCGTCGCGGAAACAATGCAACGACGTGGACGATCGAGCGCATCTACGATCTATTTCCGCGGCTCGCGGAGCGGCGGCGAAATGGCGCCGGAACCCTATCGGGCGGCGAGCAACAGATGCTCGCGATTGGCCGCGCGCTCCTGACCGATCCTCGGCTCTTGGTGATGGACGAGCCCTCGGAGGGACTCGCGCCCGTCATCGTCGATGCTCTCGTCGAGACACTCAAGGACCTTTCCAAGCAGGGCATGCGCATGTTGGTCGTCGAGCAGAAGCTTGCGGTTGCGGCGGCGATCGCAGACCGACTCCTGGTCATGGTCGCCGGACGCATCGCGCTCGAAACGACGCCCGTGCAATTGCTCGCCGATGAAGTTGCCCAGCGCCGCTATCTCGGGGTCGGTTCTCTTGAAGATGCCGCTTTAACGTAAGAGGGGAGAAGTTGACGATGGCAACGGTCGTACTTGCCGGAACGCTCGACACAAAAGGCCGAGAGTACGACTACCTGCGATCGCTTTTGCGCGACCGTCACGGCGTGGACGTCATCTTGATCGATGCCGGCGTTCTCGGTGCGCCGCTCGCGACACCCGATATCACACGAGCCGAGGTCGCGCGCGCGGCGGGTGCCGACCTCGATGCCTTGGCCACCGCACGCGATCGCGGGGCGTCGATGGAAGCGATGGCACGGGGGCTCGCCGTTGTCGTCGAGCGGCTGCACGCGGACGCTCGCATCGACGGGATACTGGGTATCGGAGGCTCCGGCGGCTCTGCGCTCGTAACGCGCGCGATGCAGCGACTGCCGGTCGGCGTTCCAAAATTGATGGTGTCGACGATGGCATCCGGCGATACGCGGCCGTATGTCGGGGCGACGGACATCGCGATGATGTATTCCGTCGTCGACATCGCCGGAATCAACGCGATCTCCGAGCGGATCCTCTCCAATGCAGCGGCCGCCATCGCGGGCATGGCTTCCGCGCTGCCGCCGAATGTCGATAGCGATCGGAAGCTGATCGCAGCGACGATGTTCGGTGTGACGACGCCGTGCGTCGATGCGGCGCGCGCATACCTTGAAGAACGGGGCTATGAAGTGCTCGTCTTTCACGCAACGGGAACCGGCGGAGAATCGATGGAGACGCTCGTACGCGCCGGCTTCTTTGCAGGCGTGCTCGATATCACGACGACCGAACTTGCCGATGAACTCGTTGGCGGCGTCCTCTCCGCCGGACCCGATCGCTTGCAAGCCGCGGGGGACACGGGTCTTCCGCAAGTCGTTTCGGTCGGCGCGATCGACATGGTGAACTTCGGGCCGTTCGATACGGTACCGCCGCGGTTCGCGCAGCGCCGGCTCTACCGCCACAATCCGACGGTCACGTTGATGCGCACGACGGCGAGGGAGACGGCGGAACTCGGTCTCCGCATCGCCCGTAAGCTCAGCGCGGCGACCGGGCCCGTTGCGCTGTATCTGCCCTTGAAGGGCATCTCCGCGATCGCGGTGGAAGGCGGCCCGTTTCACGATGCAGATGCCGACGCGGCGCTCTTCGATGCGCTGCGAAGCGGCATCGGTTCGAACGTCGAACTGCACGAGATCGACGTGGATGTGAACGATCCGGCTTTTGCGCGCGCAATGGCACAACGCATGGACGAATTCGTTCGCACGACGGCCGGCGCGCGAAGCGTGCAGGCATGACGCGAGACGACGCGCTGGCAAAGCTGCGTACTCAGATCTCGGCGGGACGGCCTATCATTGGCGCTGGCGCAGGGACCGGACTCTCGGCGAAGTGCGCGGAAGCCGGGGGCGCCGACCTCATCGTCATCTACAACTCGGGCCGTTACCGGATGGCCGGACGCGGTTCCCTTGCGGGCATGATGCCCTACGGTGATGCGAATCGAATCGTCGTCGAGATGTCTGCAGAAGTGTTGCCCGTCGTGAAAGAGACGCCGGTGCTCGCCGGCGTCTGCGGGACCGACCCATTTCGACTCATGCCGATTTTCTTACGGGACCTTCGCGCGATGGGATTCACGGGCGTGCAAAACTTTCCGACCGTAGGTCTGATCGACGGTGTCTTCCGGCAAAATCTCGAAGAGACGGGCATGGGCTTCGGACTTGAGGTCGATATGATTCGCAGCGCGCGCGAGCTCGACATGCTTACCGCGCCCTATGCGTTCGAACCCGAGAGCGCGCGCGCGATGGCCGAAGCCGGCGCCGACATCCTTGTCGCGCATATGGGACTGACCACGTCGGGAACGATCGGGGCCAAGACGGCCTTGACGTTCGAAGAGTCGATCGTACGCGTCCAAGCGATGCGCGATGCCGCCGTGGCCGTCAACCCGGGCATCCTGGTTTTGTGCCACGGCGGTCCCATCGCCTCACCCGATGACGCGCAGTTCGTGCTGGCGCATACGAGCGGCGTCGTTGGTTTCTTCGGTGCCTCGAGCGTCGAACGGCTGCCGACGGAAATTGCGATGATCGAGAACATGCGCCGCTTCAAATCCATCGTTGCCGCAAAGGAACGCCGATGAACAGGACGGAGCACGAACCCGATGCGAGCTGCACGCGCCCGCACGATGTCGGCACGTACACCTTCGACTGGGGCATGATCAAGTGGCTGGTCGCGCCCGACCGATATGACGGTGCCAAAGTAACCTTCGGTGAGGTCGTGCTGCTGCCGGGAAAGGGCCACGCGCGCCACAACCATGCGACCTCCGAAGAGATACTCTACGTCATTGCGGGCGAGGGAGAGCAGATGGTGAACGACGGCCAACCGTACGCGATCCGTGCCGGCGACACGGTCTACGTACCGACCGCCGCATTCCATTCGACGCTCAACACGGGCTGGCTGCCGCTGCGGCTCATCGCTGTGTATAATCCGGCGGGGGCGGAAGCGGTGCTGCGCGAGCTGCCGGACTTTCGCGAAGCGTCTGCCGGAGACGTCGTCAACCTCGTTCGCGCCTAACCGTCCGCGGCGCCGAGCAGGTTGTCGCGCACGCGAAGGATATGTTCGCGCATCAGTTGTCGCCCGAGTTCGCCATCGCGTTGCTGCAGCGCGACCGCGATGCGTCGATGATCGTCTTCGTAGCAGCGCCGGCGCGCGCGGGTGAAGCTGTGGCGTTTGAGGTTGCCCCACAGCGGTTCGTCGCGCACGGCATTGACCACGTTGAAGATGCGCAACAAGAAGTGGTTGTGCGTAGCCTCGGCGATCGTTCGATGGAACGAACCGTCCCAGCGCTCGAACTCGTCGTAAGCAAGTGCGTTCTCGCTTTCGCCCAGGCAGTAGAACATGCGCTCGAAATCGGCGGACGTGCCGGAGGCAGCGGCGAGCGGCGCAATCTGCGGCTCGAGAATGAGGCGCACCGCCATGATCTCGGCCGGACTCGTTGCGAGTCCGATTGGCATCTCATCGGCCCGAAAATCGGCGGCGACGAACGTGCCGCGTCCGACATGACGGACGATTCGTCCCTGAGATTCGAGCGCGGCGAGCGTGCGCCGCACGACGCTTCTTGCGATGCCGAGCGATAAGGCAAATTCTCGTTCGGTCGGTATCCTCGAACCCGCTTTGTACCGGCCGCTCTTGATTCCGTCGTGGATGACGAGCGCTAACTTCTGCTCGGCGTCACCAATCATGCCCACTTCCCGTCCGCTTGTTCGCCGTTGAACCAATGCAACCAATTCTAGCACCTCGCGGATGGTGGCGTCGAGTCGGAACATGCGTGCTACGCCGCTTGACAAGCCTTTGCGGTCACGCGTATCGTAGTAAAAATTTTTTGTTATTGGTCTCGATTGGTCACGTGAGCGAATTTCACGTCGTCGGCTCGCTGGAGGAACCCATGGCGAATTCGGCCTTCTCATTCACGGTTGCATCTTCGACGGTAGCGGCAACGAGCCGATCCCCGACGGCGCCATTTGGATCGTCGGCGACGAGATTCGGCGCGTCGGAGCGATGGATCGCTTCAAGGACGTGCCTGACGACGTGCCGCGCTTCGATTTACGTGGAAGATTCGTCATGCCGGGGCTCGTCGAGTCGCACGCGCACCTCTCCTATTGGAACGCGGAGAAGCTCGAAGATCTCGATTTGAAATCGCCCGTGGAGCGCACGACGTTGCGTGCCGCTGCCAATGCGCGAACGATGTTGCGCAGCGGCTACACGTCCGCATGCAGCTTCGGGTCGCTCTACAACGTCGATGTCGAGTTGCGCGACTCCATCAACGCGGGTCTGATCCCGGGTCCGCGTTATCTCGCCTGCGGACGCGACGTAACGGGCACCTCCGGCATGGCAGACTGGAATCCCGACCATCTTAAGCTCGGCATGGAGGGTCTCGCCTACATTGCCGACGGTCCGTGGGAAGTACGTTCAGCCGTCCGGACGATCCGAAAGACCGGTGCCGATACCGTCAAGCTCTACATCGACGGCGAAAACATGACGGCGCACAACCTACCCGGCGAATGCGCGTACACGCAAGAAGAAATCAGCGCTGCAACCGACGAGGCGCACCGGCGCGGCTTGCGCGTCGTCTGTCACGCGCGCGCGGCCGAAGCCGTCAAACTCGCCGTCAACGCTGGCGTCGATGTGGTCGGTCACGCGAACTATCTCGACGATGAATCGCTCGATCTCTTGACCCGGGCTCGTCATACCTCGTACGTCACGCCGGCCGTGCACTGGCAGGTCGGCCTGTATACCGATGGCCCGGCCTTCGGCGTCGATCCCAAGGAACTCGACGCGATGGGCTATCGCAAGGAGCTCGAAGAGACGAAAGTGAGCACGCGTAAGATGCGCGCAGCGGGGGTGCGCGTGCTGCCCGGCGGCGACTTTGGTTTCGCGTGGACCGCACACGGAACGTATGCGCGCGACTTGGAAAACTTCGTCGAGCTCTTCGGCTTCACGCCGCTCGACGCACTCGTCGCAGCGACGCGCGTCGCGGGCGAGATGGTTGGGTTCGGCGGCCGCGTCGGAACGCTCGAAGCGGGTAAGTTTGCGGATCTCATCGTGATCGATGGCGATCCGCTCGCGGACATCACCGTACTCCAAGATCACGACCGCATCGTTGCCGTGATGAAGGGCGGCGAGTTCTTTCATAATGCGCTCGACGGGCAACCGATGTACGCGCCGATGAGGAACACGGTCGGCTCGCCGGCTGAGGATCCGGCCTTAGTCGTCGCTCACTAAAGACGTTGACGCAATCGACGCCGGCATCGCGGCGGTGCCGCCTTCGGGAGTTGCTGGGCGACTGCGAAGACGAGATCGGGGCTGCGCGGCCGTGCAATCGCCGCTGTGCAGCGCTACACCGTTGCGCCTTCAACAAGGCGACCGAAGGACCGTGGTGCCGCTCGCGCCACGAGCCGGACGTTCGCACACATTCACGACTGGAGAACTGACGTGCAATCAACCAACGCCGGCGGCGTGCGTCTGGCCTACGCGCTTACCGGAGAGCAGGGACCGGCGATCGTTTTGATCCACGGACTCGGCGGCAGCGCGCAGGCGACGTACGGCGACGTCGTACCGATCCTGCAAAGCGAAATGCGCGTACTCGCGTTCGACAATCGCGGCGTCGGCGACAGCGAACGGCCAGCCGGCGCGTACTCGCTCGAAGCGTTCGCCCGGGATACGCGCGAGGTGATGCGCGCGGCCGGCATCGAGCGCGCGCACATCGTCGGACATTCGCTCGGCGGTATGATTGCGCAGCAGTTCGCGCTCGATTATCCGGACGCCGCGCTCTCACTGACCCTTGCCGATTGTCCGGGCGAACTCCCGGAGGCTGGGCGAAAGAATTTCGAAACGCGCGCCGAGACGGTGGAGCAGGGCGGAACGGCGGCGATCGTGGAGAGCGTCATCAAGAACGGGGTCGGCGCCCAAGCAAAGGAGCAGCGTCCCGCCGCCGTCGAGCGTTTCCGGCAGACGTTGCTCGCGAGCGACGGCGCCGCCTATGCCGCGTCGTGCCGCGCCGCGTCGCGTCTCGACCACCTCCGGCGTCTCGCGCACTATGCGGGTTCCGTCCTGGTCCTGTGGGGCGACCAGGACAGCGGCGTCCCGCGCGAAGCTTCGGAAAAACTCGCAACGTCGGTTCCGCGTGGCCGCTTCGAGGTGATCCCGGAGAGCGGACACAATACGCCGTTCGAAAATCCGGACGCCTTCGCCGTCGCGATACTCGAGTTCGTGCCACAAGGGGCAGGAACGGGCCGCCGATGACCGCCGCCGTGAAAACGAAGCCGGCGCGGATCGTGCGTTTCGCAGCGCAGTTCGGTTCGGCGTACGGCATCGTCGAGGAAGATACGGTCTTTGCGCTCGTCGGCGATCCCTTCGCTGAGTTTCGTCGCGGCGACGCGGTCGCGCAGCTACGCTCGGTGCGACTCCTCCCGCCCGTCAGGCCGAGCAAGGTCATTCTCACTGGCTACAATTATGCCGGGCACGCCGAGGAACTCGCCAAGACGCAGCCGCAAGACCCGCTGATCTTCTTGAAAGCGCCGAGTGCACTGATCGGCGACGGCAGCGACGTCGTCTTCCCGAACGGCGCGGAACACGTCAGTTACGAAGGCGAACTCGTCGTCGTTATCGGCCGGCGCTGCGCGAAGGTGTCTCCGGACGATGCGCTCGGGTATGTGCTCGGTTACACCTGTGGCAACGACATCACCGATCGCGATTTGCAAAAGAGAGACGTGCAGTATGCGCGCGCTAAATCGTTCGATACGTTCGGACCGCTGGGGCCGTGGATCGCGATCGGTCTCGATCCCACGGACGTGCAAATCGTTTCACGACTCAACGGCGAAGTTCGTCAGAACAGCCGCACGAGCTTACTGATCCACTCACCCGCAAAACTCGTGAGTTGGGCATCGCACGCGATGACGTTGAACCCCGGAGACGTCATCTTCACGGGTACGCCCAAGGGCGTCGGAGTGATCGCGCCAGGCGACTGCATAGAGATCGAGATCGAAGGGATCGGTACGCTGCGCAATCGCGTCGTCGCAGAAGGCGTCGCGGCCTGACCGCGGGGGTGAGCGCCTTCCTCTTCGCGACCTTGAACGGGGTGACGTTGGGCGGTGTCTACTTTATGGTCGCGAGCGGCTTCACGCTCATCTTCGGATTGATGCGCGTGGTGAATCTCGCGCACGGCTCGCTGTATCTTTTCGGCGCATATCTGTGCTGGGTCATTGCAGACCGGAGCGGCAATTGGCTCGCGGGAGCCGCGGTCGCGGCCGTGGCGACGGCGGTCGCCGCGCTCGTGCTGCAGCAAGCGCTCCTGCGCCGGATCGCGGGGCAAGATTTGCGAGAGGCGCTCGTTACGATCGGCGTGTCGATCGTTGCGGCGGACCAGATGCTCGCTTTTTTCGGCGGCGACTTTAAAAATCTCAGTCCACCGGACGCCATTAGCGGAGCGACCGATCTCCACGTCGGGGGCTTATCGTATCCGACGTTTCGCTTGTTCGCGCTCGCAGTCGCACTGCTGGTCGGGCTCGCGCTGTGGCTACTCCTGCGGTACACGCGACTCGGGTTGATTATACGCGCCGGGATCGACGATCGCAGCATGCTCGACGCTCTGGGAATCGACCCTGGGCGAGCGTTTGCCGTCGTCTTCGCCCTCGGAGGCTTGCTTGCGGGCCTCGGCGGCGTCATGGGCGGCTCGATCAACTCTATCGGTCCTGGCGATGATGGGGCGTATCTCTTGAATTCGTTGATCGTCGTCATCGTCGGCGGGATGGGGAGCGTCGCCGGCACGGCGATCGGAGCGCTGCTCGTGGGGCTCGTCGAGCAGTACGGTCTCGCCTACGCGCCCACGTACTCGTATCTCGTCACCTTCGCCTTGATGATCGCCGTGCTGGCTTTTCGGCCCCAGGGTTTGCTCGGGCGTCCGGCGTGACGCGCCGGCTCGCGTTCAGCGCGCTCGCGCTCGTCGCGCTGGTTCTGCCGTTGTTCGTAGGCTCGTTCTTCGTTTTGCAGATCGGTTATCAGTCACTGTTTCTCGCGATCGTCGCGCTCGGTCTGATCTTCCTTGCACGCTTCGGCGGAATGATCTCGCTCGCACAGACTGCGCTCTACGGCGTGGCGGGTTACACGTTTGCCATCGCGACGGTGACTTATGGGTTGCCTTGGCCTGCCGGTATCGTGCTGGGTCTCGCGCTCTGTACGATCGTGGCCACGATCGTCGGCCTCGTCTCGATCCGCACACAAGGCATCTATTTCTTGATGATTACGCTTGCGATCGCCATGCTGTTCTACTTTTATGCCGAGCAAGACCGCGTCTTCACCAACGGGCACACGGGTATCAACGGGGTCGTCCCCCCGCTGGGGACCATCGCGCAGTATCCGAGGCCGTACTACTTTGCGGCTCTCGCCATCGCCGCGCTCGTGTATGCGCTGCTGCGCTACCTCGTGCGAACGCCCTTTGGTCTCGCGCTGCAAGGCGTTCGCGACGATGCGCGACGCATGCGGTCCCTGGGCTACAACGTCGCCGTGATTCGCGTCGCGGCCTTTGCGCTCGCGGGATTCGTCGCGGGTATTGGTGGCATTCTCGGCATCTGGTACAACGGAGCGATCTCGCCCGGAGCGATCGATCTCACGCGCACGATCGACGTCCTCGTCATCGCCGTGGTCGGCGGTCTGACCTACCTCGAGGGAGCGTTCGTCGGCGCACTGTTCTTTACGCTTCTCACCAACTTCGCGAGTTCGTTTACGGACCGGTTCAACACCGTCATCGGACTTGCGTTCTTGCTCGTCGCGCTCTTCTCACCCGAAGGCATCATCGGGCTCGTGCGCGCGCGCCTCGTACGCCGTGCTCGTACGCAGACCCTCGATCCTGGGGCGATGCTGCTCGAGATGACGCCGCCACCGGCGGCGAGCGAACTACCTTTGCAAAACTGATCGCGTGCTTCCGAAAGCTCCGGAAGAGAGGGAGGTAAGATGGGCCGGACATGGCAGATTCCGCTCGTTTTAAAGAGGTCCTTAAATAAGCGTTTGGGCCGGCTTTCACGTCTCGTCGTGCGGTCCTTGATGATTGCCGTTGCGCTCGCCTGTGCGACGTTGCTGACGACGACCGGCGATAGCGCCACGCGCAGCGCACAGGCGCAATCGCAGGGCTCGATCAAGATGGGCGAACTCGCGACCTTGACCGGACCCTTCGCGCAACTCGGGGACGACGGTCTGCGCGGCGTGCAGACTGCGCTCGATGAGTTCGGGGGGCAGGTTGCCGGCAAGAAGATCGTCGTTTCCAAAGAGAGTTCCGACGCAACGCCCAACGTTGCGCGCGACGCGGCACGCAAGCTGATCGAGCAGGACGGTGTCGACTTCATGATCGGTCCGCTCTCGGGCGATGAAGGCATCGCTGTCAAGGACTACGCCAAATCGCAGCCGCGTAAAGTGTTCCTCAACGGATCGTCGGCGGCGCAAGATACCACACTCTTCGATCCTGCGCCGAACTTCTATCGCTTCTCGACCGACGGTGTGCAATGGATGGCGGGCCTGGGCGACTACGTGTACCGGAGCCGCCATTATCGTAACGTCGTCACGCTCGGCGAAGACTACTCCTTCCCATACAGCCAAGTCGGCGGCTTCATGACCGAGTTTTGCCGCGCGGGCGGACACGTGACGAAGAAACTCTGGGTTCCGCTCGGCGCCAAAGATTTCAGTTCGGTCATCTCGTCCATCCCCCGTAATATCGATGCGATCTACGTCGCGCTGGGTGGCGCCGACGGTTTGAATTTCCTCAAACAGTACGTACAATTCGGTGGCAAGGCACCGCTGATCGGTGGCTCGATCACCGTCGATCAGACGATGCTCAACACCAAAGGCGACCTCTACAGCCATGTGATCGGTGTGCCGGCTGCGGGTCCGATCGCCGACGATAACACATCGCCGCAGTGGAAGAAATTCGTCGCGGAGTATGCGAAGCAGCCGGGCGCGCTGCACTCACCGTCGCTTTTTGCGCACGCCTATTACGTCAACACGAAGGCGGCGCTCCTTGCATTGCAAGCCGTTCACGGCGATCTTTCAAACGGTGAGAGTGCGTTCAAGACAGCGCTCGGGAAGCTCCATTACCTCAGCCCGACCGGAATGGTATGGGTCGATTCCAATCGCAACGGCGTCGCCGATCAATACCTCACCGTCGTCACGAAGCAGCCCGATGGCCGGCTCTACAACAAACTCATCCGCGTAATTCCACACGTGAATCAAACGCTGGGCGTCAAGCCCGCCGAGTTCGTCAAGCGCGGCAAGCTGAGCCGCGACAATCCGAGTTGCCCGTGAAGGGAGCGGCCGACGCCTTGCGGCTGCAAGACGTCGGCCGAACCTTCGGCGGCATTCGCGCCGTTCGGTCGGTTAGCATGACCTTGGCCGGAGGCGAGCGGCACGCGATCCTTGGGCCCAATGGCGCCGGAAAAACGACACTCTTCAATCTCATTGCAGGCGACTATTTACCGACGTCGGGCAGCGTCTGGCTCTTGGGCAAAGATGTGAGCCGGATGGCGCCGCGGCTGCGCGCGCGGAGGGGCCTGTCCCGCACCTACCAGACGTCGCACCTGTTCGTGTCCCTCACGGTGCTCGACAATCTGTACTTAGCCGTTCGGGGTACTGCGCGGCGGCGCATGAGCGTGCTTCGGCCGCGCACGGATGATCCGCGATTGCAGCGGGCGAGAGACCTGGCGGCTCGTGTCGGGTTGCAGCCCGTGCTCGCCTCACTCGTCGGCGAACTTTCGCATGGCGAAGGGCGGCAGCTCGAACTCGCGATGGCGCTCGCCGGAAATCCTCGCCTCATCATGCTCGACGAGCCGGCAGCGGGACTCTCGCCGGGAGAGCGGAGTTCGTTGACCGAGCTGCTCCGTTCGCTCCCTGCGGAGATCACGTTACTCCTTATTGAGCATGACATGGACGTTGCGTTGCGTGTGGCCGACGTCGTGACCGTCATGCACGACGGCTCCGTCGTGGAAACCGGGACGCCTGCGGAGATTCGGCGCAGTCCACTCGTGCATAAGCTCTATCTCGGCGGGGAGGTCTCTACAGCTCCTGTTCCGTCGGCCGGATCAAAATCTCGTTGACGGCGACGTGCCGTGCACGCGTGACGACGTAGGCGATCGCGTCGGCGATATCTTCGGACTGAAGCCGTTCCATGTTGGCGAAGCGTTTAGAGATCGTCTCCAAAACTTCGGGCCGATTGTGGCTGGCGAGCTCCGTCTCCACGGCGCCGGGCTCGACGAGCGAGACCCGCACGTGCCGTTTCGTCACTTCCTGGCGGAGCGATTCGCTGAAGGCGTTGACGGCAAATTTGGTCGCGTTGTAAACGCCGCTGCCGGAGCGCACGACGCGGCCGGCGGTCGAGCTGATGTTGACGAGGTCGGCGACCCGGCGCGGGCCGTCTTCGGCGGCGCGCAACAGATGCGGCAAGGCCGCGTGGGAGCAGTGCAGCAGCCCCAGGATATTGAGCTGCACCATCCGCTCCCACTCCTGGGTCGGCGCGTCGACGATCGGCCCCAGGAGCATGACGCCCGCATTGTTGACGAGCGTATCGAGCCGCCCGAGCCGCGACACCGTTTGCTCTACGACGCTGCGTGCGTGCGCTTCATCCGTAACGTCGGCCTCGAGCACGAGCGCCTTGGCGCCTGTGCTCTCGATTTTACGCGCGAGCGTGTCGAGACGGTCACGGCGCCGGGCGGCGATCGCGACGTGCGCGCCGCGCGCCGCGAGCGCGAGTGCGGTCGCTTCACCGATGCCCGAACTCGCGCCCGTGACGAGCGCGACGGTACCTTGCAGTATCGTAGCCATGCGCAATCTCTACCCGCCGAGCATCGCGCGGAACCGCCTTAGCCGAACGGTGCGAAGAAGCGCAGTGGCGTGTGCGTTTCGCACGACGCAGCGCCGAGGACTGCCGTAGCGCCTATCGGAAAAGCGCACGATGCCCAACATCGGGATTACGTCTTCGGACTCGTACGCGCCCGATGGCAGCGTCCATCCGGACGTCATTCCATACTTGCGCGCGGTCGAACGTGCGGGCGGCGCACCGGTGCTGCTTGCGAACGATCCTGCGAATATCGACGAGTTGCTCGCGACGCTCGGCGGTGTCGTGCTCTCCGGCGGCGTCGACGTCGATCCCGTGCGTTACGGCGGCAAGCCGGACCACCCTCATTCGCAAGCGGGGCGCTACCGGCCCGAGCGCGACGACTTCGAGATCGAGCTCGCGCGCGCGACGCGGGATCTACGCGTGCCGACGCTCTGTATTTGTCGTGGATTGCAGGTCGCAAACGTCGCTTTCGGCGGGACGCTCATCGAGGATCTACGCGAGGAACTCGGCGAACGGTATACGCTCAACCACCGGCAAACGCACGAGAACGGGCAGGACCGTTCGGATTATACGCCGGGTCACGACGTCAAGCTCGACTCGAAGAGCGCGCTTGCGGCCTTGGTTGGAAGCGCAACGTTTGCGACGAACTCGATGCACCATCAAGCGATCCGCCAACCGGGCGACGGACTCGTTGTTATTGGACGAACCTCCGACGGCGTCATCGAAGCGGTCGACGCCACGTTCGATCATCCGTTCTTTTTCGCGGTGCAATGGCACCCCGAAGAGTTGCCGGGCGACGCGGTGACGGTGCGACTCTTCGATGGATTGATGCATTCCGCACGCCTGCGCAGGTGATGGCGTCTCGTACCTTGCCCTGCTTTGCGTGTCACGCGGCGCGCAAAAATGCGATGATGAGTTCGTTGACGCGGTCAGGCTCGTCGAGTTGCAGCCAGTGGCTTGCGCCCTCGATTCGCTCGTAACGCCACGGGCCTCGAACCTGCTCGCCGGAAGCTTTCATCTGTAATTCCGAGAGGAAATAGTCGCGACTGCCCCAGATCCCAAGCGTCGGTGCGGCGACGGGCGGAACGACCGGCCTTGCCTGCAGCTCGCGTTGCGGATGAGTGTTCGCGCGATAATAATTGAGGGCTGCCGTCAGCGCACCCGGGCGCGAAAGATCTTCGACGTAGCGCGCGGTGTCGCCGTCACCGCGGGTCCACTCTCGGAAGAGTTGCCAGTCGTCGCGCGCTAAGAGCCCCTCGGCGACGCCCGCGAATTGGAAGAGCAAATAATACCAGGTCATCTCGCGGTCTTCGATCGTTCGCCTGCGACTCGTCGCCGGATGCCCGACTGCAAGGACCGCGAGCCGTTCGACACGCGTGGGGTGCAACGCGGCAATGAGCCACGCCGCTAGAGCGCCCCAGTCGTGTCCGACCACGTGCGCGCGTTCGAGTCCGAGCGCATCGAGTAAGCCGACCGCGTCGCGCGCGACGTTGGTCATCCGGTAGCCAGCGACGTCCTCGGGCTTGTCGCTATCGCCGAAGCCGCGCAGGTCGGGCGCGATCACGCGAAAGCCGGTGGCCGTTAGTGCGGCGATCTGATGGCGCCACGTCCAGGACGAATCCGGAAAACCGTGTAGCAGCAGGACGGGTGGTCCGCTGCCCTCGTCGATGACGGCGAGGGAGATATCGCCGACGGCGATGCGCCGTTTTTCAGACACGAGATCCTCCTATACGACGACGCGTGCTTCGAGCAGTCGTAACCCGCGGTCCGCCGCGATTGCGAGCAGCGCCGCAACGATGCTGCCTGCGATCGCGCGATCCGGCGCATCGTGTTGGAGTCCGTAGAGGATCAATACCCCGAGGCCGCCCGCATCGACCCACGCCCCCAGCGTCGCGAGCGCAATGAGCGCGACGATTGCGACCCGGACACCGCCGAGCACGACCGGCAACGCTTGCGGAAACTCCACGCGCCAAAAGCGTTGCCAAGCCGTCATACCCAGGCCCCGCGCCGCATCGACCAGCGGCGCCGGCACGCCGCGGATGCCCAGTGCAACGTTGCGCACGAGCAACATCTGCGCGTAGAGGGCGAGCGCGACGATCGCCGTCGTGCTGCCGATGCCGAAGGCCGGCACGAGCACCGCGAAGAGCGCGAGGCTCGGAATCGTGTATGCGATGTTGAGCAACTGCAGCACCGCACCGCCGAAGCGTCGCGAGCGCGCGACGAAGACGCCGAGCGGCAACGCCACGACGCACGCGATCGTGAGCGACGTGAGCACCAGATAGACGTGTTCCAAGAGATGTCCGAAGACGGTTCCGGAATGCGTGAAGAGGTAGCTCATCGTTCGGATGCCGCGATTGCCGCGCGAACGTCGTCGAATGCGAGCGTGCCGGCAGGCTTATCTCCGTCGAGAACCGTCAGGCACGTCGCACCTTCGAGCAAACGCGAGAGCGCGTCGCGTAACGTCGCCTCGCCCTCGATCGTCGCGTCGCCCGCGGAGCCCGCGGGCGCGTCGTTGCCGGCGCCTTGCATCGCATCGCGCGCCCGCAGCAACTGGAGGCGTCGAACCGCGTCCTTGGTGTCGAGCAGCTCTTCGACGTAGGGCGTCGCCGGTTTCGCGAGGATTTTCAGCGGCGGATCGCTTTGTTCGATTTTACCGTCCCGCATCACGACGATGCGGTCCGCAATGCGCAGCGCCTCGTCGACGTCGTGCGTGACGAATAAGATCGTCGTGCCCAGTGCGCGATGGATGCGCAGCGTCTCGTCCTGCAACGCGAGTCGGACGATCGCGTCCACCGCGCCGAAGGGCTCGTCCATGAGCAGCACGCGCGGCTCGGCAGCGAGGGCGCGCGCCACGCCGACCCGCTGCTGTTCACCGCCGGAGAGTTCGCGTGGCAACCGGTCGCGATAGCGCTGCGGATCGAGCCGAATCAACGCCAGCAATTCGTCGACGCGCGCGGCGATGCGTGGCTTTTCCCAGCCGAGCAGCTCGGGTACGACGGCGATATTCTTACCGATCGTGAGGTGCGGGAAGAGGCCGATGGCTTGGATGACGTAACCGATGCCGCGCCGCAGCTCCTCGGGCGTGCGCTCGCGCACGTCGCGACCGTCGACTGCGATCGTGCCGCTCGCGGGGATCACGAGCCGGTTGATCGTGCGCATGAACGTGCTTTTGCCGCAGCCCGATGGCCCGAGCAGAACGACGAACTCGCCCGGCGCGACGCCCAGCGTCACGTCGTCGACGGCATTGCGGTCGGTGTCGGGATAGCGCACGACGACGCCGCGCGCGTCGATCGCCGCGCCTTGCGCAGCGCCGTTCACGCGAGGTGCTGCGCTTTCAAGAAGCCGCTCGCAGCGTCGGCGGGATCGGCCTTGAGCCGATCGACTTGCTGGTTGAGGTCGCGCATCACGGCGTCGGTGAGCAGCGGCGCGAGCCGGTCGAGATGCGTGGCGATGGCCGGTAGCCGCGCGAGCGTCGCGTCGCGTACGACGGGCGCCGCTTGATACGACGGCCAAAAATGTTTATCGTCCACGAAGAGGACGAGATGGTCGTATGCGATTTGGCCGTCCGTGCCGAAGGCAACGACCACGTCGATCTGACCCGATTCGAGGGCCGTGTATTTGAGGCCGATATCGAAGAGTCTCACGCTCTTGAATTGAAAGCCACCGTACTTTTTTTGCAAACCCGGTAATCCGTCTTCGCGGGTGGTGAACTCGGGGATCGCACCGAGCCGCAGGCGTGGAGCGGCGGCGGCGACATCGGAGAGCGAGCGAAGATTGAAACGCTCGGAGACCGCCCCGGTGGTGGCGAGCGCCTGCGTATCGTTGAACGGCGCCGGTCGCAGCCACGTCAAACCGAACTGCGTCTTGTACGCGCGCTTGACCTCGCGATAGATTGCATCCGAATCGGGCCCCGGATGGGCTTTGAGCACGCTGAGCAACGCGGTTCCGGTGTACTCCGGATAGAGGTCGATGTCGCCGCGGCGCAGCGCCGCCATCGCGACCTGCGTGCCGCCGAGGTCGAACTTGCGCGTGACGACGAAGCCGTTCTTTTCGAGCAGCTGCGCATAGAGCTCGCCGAGCACCAGTTCTTCGGTAAAATTTTTCGCGCCGATCGAAATGGCGTTCTTCGAACGAGCCGCGCAGCCGGAGACGGCGGTGGCGGCCAGTAAGGCGAGGAGCTGCGCACGCCTCACGCGGTGCGGGCCGCGAGACGTCGCTCGACGAGTGAGAGCACACCTTGCGCGACGAGCGCGAGGATGCCGACCGAGATTGCGCCCTCGTACAGCTGCCCGTTGTCGCCGCCGGCGAGCCCGTTGAGAATATACTCGCCGAGGCCCCCGCCGCCGATGAACGCGGCGAGCGTGGCGCTCGAGATCACCTCGACCGCCGCGGTGCGGACGCCGGCCATCACGATCGGCAGTGCGAGCGGCCACGTGACGCGCGCGCGCACTTGCCGCTCGTTCATGCCGAGCCCGCGCGCCGCGTCGATGATGGCGCTGGGGACGCCGCGCAAGCCGACGTCCGTATTGATCGCGATCGGCGGGATTGCGAGCAACACGAGCGCGACGAGCGAGGGCCAGAACCCGATGCCCAGAAACGGTTGCGCGAGCGCGAGGACCGCGAGGCTCGGGATCACGCGCGCGATGTTGACGCCTGCGAGTGAGAGATTCCGGGTGCCCGGGAAGCGTGCGATGATGCTGCCGAGCGGCACGCCGACGGCGATCGCGACGACGATCGCCGCGGTCGAGAGAGCGAGATGATCGCGAACGTGCAGTGCGAGGTCGTTCATTATGATCGTTAACGGTGGACTTGCCGCGGCTGCCGTCGAATGCCCTGCGCATGATCGTCCAATCCGAAAGCGAGTCGGTCGAACGCACGCCACAGGCGATCAACAGCACGACGTCGCTCGACGATCCCTCACTCTACTTCAGCCGCGAGCTTTCGTGGCTCGAATTCAACGGCCGCGTGCTCGAGGAGGCGATCGACGACCGTAATCCGCTGCTGGAGCGGCTCAAGTTCATGGCGATCTTCGGCACCAATCTCGACGAGTATTTCATGATTCGCGTCGCGGCGCTCAAACAGCAGATCGCCGCGGAAGTTCACAAACGTTCCAACGACGGACGGCTGCCGGCCGAGCAACTCGCGGCGATCTCGTCACGTTTGCGCACGTCGCTCGAACGCTCGAGCGCGCTCTTGCGCGACGAGCTTTTCCCCGCGCTCGAGCGCGAGGGCATCGCGATTCTCGGTTACGATGCGCTCGACGAACCGCAGCGCGCAGAACTCGCGCGCCTCTTCGACGAGCGCGTCTTCCCGGTGCTCACGCCGCTCGCGGTCGATCAAGGACACCCGTTTCCGTACATCTCGAATCTCTCGCTATCACTGGGTGTCGAGATGTATGAGCTGACGGACGAAGGGCCGCGCATGCACTTCGCGCGCGTCAAAGTGCCGCAGAGCTTGCCGCGTTTCGTGCCGCTCGGTGCGGCCGAGGGACAGCACCATTACGTTTTGCTCGAAGAGGTGATCGCCCACAACCTTGGCGCGCTCTTCCCCGGCATGGACGTCCGCGCGTCGTACTGCTTCCGCGTCACCCGCGACGCCGACCTCGACTTGCAGGAAGACGAGGCCGACGATCTGCTGCGGGCGATCGAGTCGGAGTTGCGCAAGCGCCGTTTCGGCGAACCCGTGCGTTTGGAAGTCGAGTCGACGATGCCGGAATATCTGCGCGCCATGCTGCTCGAAGCGCTCTCACTCGGCGAGGTCGACCTGTACGAAATTCGCGGCATGATGGGCTGGTCCGACTTGTGGACGCTCATCAACCTCGACCGGCCCGAGCTGCACGATGCTCCGTTCACGCCCGCGATTCCCAAGCGGCTGGTGGGCGTCACCGATATCTTCGCTGCGATTCGTGAAGGCGACATCCTGCTGCACCATCCCTACGAGTCCTTCGATCCGGTCGTGCAGTTCGTGCAAGCCGCAGCCGAAGATCCGAACGTTCTCGCAATCAAACAGACGCTGTATCGCACGTCCGGCAATTCGCCCATCGTCAACGCGCTCGTCGAAGCGGCCGAGAACGGCAAACAAGTCGCGGCACTCATCGAACTCAAAGCGCGCTTCGATGAAGAGAACAACATCCACTGGGCGCGCAACCTGGAGCGCGTCGGCGCGCACGTTGTGTACGGTTTTCCGGGTCTCAAGGTGCATGCCAAAGCGATCCTCGTCGTGCGCGACGAGCCCGACGGCATCCGGCGCTACGTGCACTTCGGCACGGGCAATTACAACGACAAGACCGCGAAGATCTACACCGACCTCTCGCTCTTCACGTGCCGACCCGAGCTCGGACGCGACGTGACGCACCTCTTCAACCGGCTCACCGGCTTCTCGAAGGCGACGCGGTATGAGAAGTTGTTGGTCGCACCGACAACGCTACGGACGGGGTTCGTCGATCTCATCGAACGCGAAACGGAGCATGCGCTCGCCGGGCGCCCGGCGGGTATCGTCGCCAAGCTCAACGCGATCAGCGATGCCCGCATGGTGCGCTCGCTCTACCGCGCCTCGCAGGCCGGCGTGCCGATCGAGCTTTTCGTGCGGGGCATGTGCGAGCTGCGCCCCGGCATCCCGGGCGTGAGCGAAACGATCCGCGTGCGCAGCATCGTCGGCCGGTTTTTGGAGCACTCCCGCATTTTTTGCTTCGACAACGCGGGGCAGCGCGAAGTCTACATGGGCAGCGCCGATTGGATGGGCCGCAATCTCGATCGGCGCGTCGAGACCATCGTGCCGGTCCTGGATGCGGGGCTGCGCGACTACATCTTCACGGGTATCATCGACGTACTCGAAGAGGACAACTGCAAGACGCGCTGGCTGCGCTCGGACGGAACGTACGTGCGCCGCCTACCTGTCGACGGCGAAGCGATGCACTGCGCGCAGTCGCTGCTGCTCGAGGCGGCGCAGTCGCTGTAACGAGAGGGCCTGCGCGAGGCGACGTGACCGGTTCAGCGGCGTACAACGAGTCGTTCGACGAGCGCTTTTCGCGCCTCGTAGAGCGGACGCGTGTGCTCGCGGGCCAGTTCGACGATCTCGTCGCGTGCCGTCGCGGGATGTCCGCGATACGGCGGTGCGGGATCATACTCGAGCGCAAGCTGCAACGTTTCGGCCACCACGGTGCCCTTGAGGAGCGCGACGAGCTCTAGCCCGAAGTCGAGGCCCGCCGTCACGCCGCCGGCGGTGATGCGGTTGCGATCGTGCACGACGCGTCCCCGCGAGTAATGAGCGCCGAAGCGTTCCAGCAGGTCGACGTAGCGCCAATGGGTCGTCGCGCGATAGCCGTTCAGTAGTCCAGCAGCTCCCAGGACGAGCGAGCCGGTGCACACCGAAGTCACATAACGTGCGGATCGACCGCGCTCGGCGATGAAGTCGATGTACCTGCGATCCTCCATTGCTTCTGAGATGCCAAGACCCCCTGGCACGAAAATGACGTCGCTGTGCGGTGCGTCGGCAAACGCAGCCGTCGGCTCAATCGAAACGCCCCTCCAGCCATCGATTCGATCGGTCGTCGGCGCAAGGATCGCGACGTCTATATCCGGCGCGTTCGTGAACACGTCATACGGGGCGATGAAATCGAGCAGCTGCATCTGCGAAAACACGATCATCCCGATTGTCGTCATGCGGGTTGTCCTCGCAAGGTCACATCGCCCCGGGCGTATCGATCCGGATGAGCGTTTGCTGCATGAGGGCGCACGGGATGCGCGTCCCTTCGCGCTCGACGAGGATGTCGACGGCGCACACCGTGAGCGTCCGGCCGCTGCGCACGACGTGCGCGTCGGCCACGAGCGTTTCGCCGTGCGCCGGTGCGATGAGGTTGATTTTGAATTCGACCGTGAGCACTTCGGCACCCGAAGGAAATAGGGTAAGCGCCGCATAGCCGCCCGCCGAGTCCGCGATCGCGCTCGTGATGCCGGCGTGGAAGTAGCCGTGTTGTTGCGCGAGCTCGGCGCGGAACGGCAGCGAAATCACGCAGCGCCCCGGGTCGAGTTCCAGGATCGTCGCTCCGAAGAGCCGCATCGCGCCTTGGCGGTCGAAGCTGCCGCGTACGCGCTCCTCCCAACCCGTGTCGCGCGGCGCGAAGGCCGCGGGCATCATGTGACCACCGCCGCGTCCGCTAATGCCAAAACGATCTTCCATTCACGCGGATGCACGGGTTGCACCGAGAGCCGCGAGCCTTTCTTGAGCAGGATCATCGTCGGTGCGAGGTCCGGATTTGCGCGCAATTCGGCAAGCGAGAGAAAGCGCGGCAGCGCCGCTTCGAAGGCGACGTCGACCATCTCCCAGATCGGGTTCTTCTCCGTCGCTCTTGGATCGTAATAGTCGCTCGTGCGATCGCGGGCCGTAAAATCCGGATAGGCCTCGCGCACGACCCGTACAATGCCCGCAATACCCGGCACCTTCGTGCTGCTGTGGTAGAAGAAGCCGAGATCGTCGGCGTGCATCGCATGCATGAAGTTGCGCGCTTGGAAGTTGCGTACGCCGCTCCATTCGGTTCGGCCCTCGCGCTGCAAGCGATCGAAACCGTAGGTCTCGGGCTCGCTCTTGAACAGCCAATGCTGCACCATCGCGCTCTACCGTACGACTGCCGGCTGGGCAAACCCGCCCGGTCGTGTCGCAACCGATTCGGGCAACGGGCTGTCGAAGGGAGTCGTCCGGCGGGTAGACGTCCGCCGCGGCGCATTTGGGAAGGGCGAGGTGAAGCGTACGATGCAGCGCAGGATCATCGGCAAGACGGAATCGGGTTGGGACGGCGTGGAACGCGAAGGTTATGTGCCCGGGACGCAGACCGCCGTCGAGCGCCACACGATCGTCGGCGGCCGCAAAGGCGCTCTGGGCGATGCCGGACCATCGCATGAACTCCGCTATTTTGCCGTCCCGCCGGGTGCGGTAACGCGTCTGGAAAAGCACGAGCACGAACACTACGTGATCGTCGGCGAGGGCACGGGTTACGCGGTGGTCGGTGAGACGGTGCGCGAGGTACGCGAGCACGACGTCGTCTACGTCGGCCCCTTCGAGCCGCACCAGTTCCTCAATCGCGGCACCGAGACGTTCGGCTTCTTTTGTATCGTGTCGGCGATCCGGGATTTTTCGCAGGAGCTGGATCCCGACGAACTCGCGCGTCTGCAGGCTTCGGCCGCCGGTGCCTACATCGATCCGCACGGCGCACCGCCGCCGTGCGCTCGTTAAACCGCCGGGATCTAAGGCGGCTCTAGAACGCCTCGCCGGTGAAGGCTGCGAGCGCACGACGCTGCGCGTCCGACCACGGCGCACTGCCGTTGCCGCTGGGATTTGCTCGGACGACCGTTATGCGCGCGATCGCGCGAATGGAATGATCGGCCCCGACGACCGCCTGATCCATCGTTGCGCTCGCACGTCCGAGTACGACGAGCTTCGAGACGACGCGTAAGGGTTCGTCGTAATAGCACGCTGCGAGGTAGCGCAGCTGCAACTCGGCCGTAACGTGCTGGAACGCGAAGCTCGCTGCGGGCTCGGGATCACGCGCGGCGTTGAAGAACTGCAGACGCGAGAGTTCGAGGTACGCGGGATAGACGACGTTGGAGACGTGGCCTTGCGCGTCGCACTCGCAGTAGCGCGGCCGCACGTCGACGGAAAAACGAAACGAGGCGAGCCATGCCGCCTCGTTTCCCAGTTCGTAGAGCGAGAGCACGCTCCGAGATTTAGCGGAGTTTGATAACCGGCGCCGGTTCCGGCGTCCCCGCGAACGTCTCGGCGAGGACGGACTTCAGTTCGCCGTTCTGTGCCATCGGCGCGAGGATGTCGGTGTCGCCGTAAAATTTTCCGCCGATGAAGACCTTCGGCAGCGTCGGCCACTTCGTCATGTCCGACAGCACGTCGCGCTTGGGCATATTTTCCAACACGTCGACCACTTCGAACGGGTAGCCGATCCCAGTGAAGAACTGAATCGTCTCGAGCGTAAACCCGCAGCGCGGCACATCCTTGGTGCCTTTGCCGTACACGAGCACTTTATGCTCGGCGATTTCGCGTTCGATTTCCTGACGGATGGCGTCGACTGACATTTCGTTACTCCAAAACTTCGGTACGGATTGACATCGCGTGGATTCGGCCGTCTGCGCGCGCATCCGCGAGCGCTTCTTCGACCAGGCGGTGACGGTCCATGAGAGAGACGCCTCGAAACGCCCCCGAGCGTACGAACACATTAAAGTGGTCCATGGTGCCGGTGAGATCTTGGATGCGGACCTCGGCATCCGGGAAGCGCAGCCGGATGAGGGCCGTCATGGCGTTGTCGTCGATCATCGCGGTTGCCGAGTTCGGGACGGCCGCCCATGGTACCCTCGCGCCGACAGCGTAACGGGTTAGGGGTTGCCCGGCAGGCGGCGGCGGGATTGAGTCGTCGATCGTTGGAGTCGATCGGCCTCGCAGCGGATATTACGCGGCGAAGCTGCAGCCGGAGCACGCCGCCCAGGCGGGTCTGTGCCGACGCACGTGCTTCGCTCGACGCAGTTCCACGAACTCGCCGCGCCGACAGAACGCTCGCGCGAGACGCGGTCGTAAGCATCTCGGAGATTGCGGTCAGCGCGTGGAAGAACTCGTCGACATGGCCACGCGTCTGGCCGCTGGGTGCAAAGACCCGGTGCCGTCCGCGGGTTCCGCGAGCCCAGCCCAAACGGTGAGGCCATCGCCAGCGGTGCGCTTCTGCCCGGCCCGGACGCCACACTCAGCGGACCGACCTTTTCGGACTGGCTCGACGCGGGGGGAAAATAACTCGCGGCCGCCGCCGAAAAGCCGGTCGCGTTGCCGCCCAAACGCGTGGGCCGCGCGCTCAAGAACGGCGACCGCCTGCTCGAAGCGTGTCTGAAGGGCCTTCAAGCGGCCGGACCAACAAGGATGCAACGTGCGTGCGTTAGCCGAATCGGATGCCGTGAGCGACGACGACCCAGACCCAGCAGGAGCCTTTCCGGATAACGAACGGCTGCGCATATATCTCGAGCGCGCTGCCAAGGCTCCGATGGAGCCGGCGCCCGAGAACCGGCTGCGTACGGTTGAAGCGATTGCCGCCTCGCGAGCATTCCTTGCAACCATCGCAAAACGCCGCTCGATCAGGCAATTCAGCGACGAGCCGGTACCGTTCGAGCTCGTAGAAAATGCGGTTCGCACTGCCGCCCGCGCGCCGAGCGGCGCGAACCAACAACCGTGGACCTACGTCATCGTGTCGGATCCAGCCGTGAAGGACCACATGCGCGCGGCGATCGAACGCGAAGAATACGAAACGTACGCACGGCGCGCGTCCGATGAATGGCTGGCAGCGCTCGCGCCGCTCGGCACGGATTGGCGCAAGGAGCACATCGTTCGAGCTCCTTACGTTGCGGTCGTTTTCGCGCAGGCGTACGGATTGAAGGATTCCGCGGAAGGCGTTGTCAAGGCCAAACATTACTACGTCGCGGAGTCGGTCGGTATCTCGGTCGGCTTTTTTCTGGCGAGCCTCACTTGCGCCGGCCTCGCAACGCTCACGCACACGCCAAATCCGATGGGGTCGCTCGCCGAGATTCTAAAGCGGCCGCAGAACGAACGCGCCTACGTCGTCATTCCAATCGGGTATCCGGCTGCGGGCGCACGTGTGCCCGCCGTTTCGAAGAAGGCGCTCGACGACATCCTGGTGACCGAATAGGCAGCCTCTCCGTCAAGAGAGCATATCGCGCCGTTCGCCGCGGACCGCGCGCCAAAACTCACGTGCTTCGCGCAGCGACTCCGGTACGATCGAAGTGACGCCTTGCAACGTCCGGCTCACACCGGCCGCGAGCACGACCACCGCGACGCCCATCAGCACGGCGGGCACGCCGCGGGCGCGGACCCGCCGGCCGATCGCGAAGCGGCTCGCGTGGACGAGCGGCCGCAGGTCGAGGTGCGCGAGCAGCGGTTGCACGTTGGGCATGGTCGTCGCCGCTTCGCGAGCGCCGCGACGTGACCTTGAGATGGTGCCGCCCGCCCGCCGATGGGACGAACCCGGGCGCGAGCCGTACCCTTGGGAATGACGACGCCCTATACTTGGAACGTTCCCGAAGCGTTCAACTTCGGCCGCGACGTCATCGACGTGCTCGGCCGCGAGGACCGGCGCGGTCTGCTCTTCGTCGACTCGGGCGGGCAGCGCAGCGACGTCACCTTTGCGCAGATCGCGGAGCAATCGCAGCGTTGGGCGGGAGCGCTGCGCGATCTCGGCATCCTGCCGGGAGAGCGCGTCGTCGTCGTTCTGCCGAAGATTCCGGCCTGGCTCTATGCGATGCTTGCTTTGGGCCGGCTCGGCGCCGTCGTCGTGCCGTCCTCGGAGCAGTTGCGAGCGAAAGACCTCGCCTTCCGCGCCGTCCATAGCGAAGCGACGACGGTCATCGCGCACGCGTCGAACCGCGCAGAACTCGATGGCTTGCACGCACTCGCGCCCAACGTTACGCGGTTCTTGCTCGTCGGCGGCGGCGCCGACGGCTGGACCGCGCTCGACGAACGCGTTCCGCGCAGCGAACCCTTCACGGGCGTCCCCACGCGCAGCGACGACATGGCCTACATCGTCTATACGAGTGGCACGACGAAAGATCCCAAGGGCGTCGTGCACGTGCACGGTTACACGTTCGCCAAACGGATGCAAGCGCACGCGTGGCTCGATGCGCGACCCGAGGACCTGCTCTGGTGCACGGCCGGCACCGGGTGGGCGAAGTCGCTGTGGAACGTGCTGCTGGGACCGTGGTCGTGCGGTGCCGCGATCGTGCTCGATGCGGGCGCATTCGAACCCGCTAAGCGCATGGATCTCATAGCGGGCCTCGGCGTGACGGTACTTTGTCAGGCGCCGACCGAATATCGTTTAGAAGCGAAACTTGAGGGTCTGGGCGAGCGCTGGAAGTTGCCGAAGCTGCGCCACTGCGTCTCGGCGGGCGAGCCGCTCAATCCCGAGGTGCTCGCGCGTTGGAAGGACGCGTTCGGCCTTACGATTCTGGACGGCTACGGTCAAACCGAGAACTCGTTGCTCGTCGCGAACGTGCCCGGCCTCGCTGTGCGTCCGGGTTCGATGGGGAAGCCGACGCCGGGTCACGACGTCGACGTCGTCGATTCGGGCGGCGAGCCGTGCGCCGCGGGCGACGTCGGTGATATCGGGGTGCGCGGCGATCCGCCGACGCTCTTTCGCGGCTATTACAAGAACGAGGCCGAGACGCAAGCGTCGCGGCGCGGTGCGTGGTATCTCACGGGCGACCGCGCGCAGAAAGACGACGATGGCTATTTCTGGTTCGTCGGGCGCGCGGACGACGTTATTTCCTCGGGCGCCTATCGTATCGGACCCTTCGAAGTCGAAAGTGCGCTGCTGGAACATCCGGCAGTTCTCGAATCCGCCGTCGTCGGCAGCCCCGATGCCGATCGCGGCAACGTCGTCAAGGCCTTCGTCGTCCTGCGGCCCGACTACGCGCCGACCGATGGTCTGATCCGCGAGTTGCAGGACCATTGCAAACGCGTTACCGCGCCGTACAAATATCCGCGCGAGATCGAATTCGTCGCCGAATTGCCCAAGACGCGCTCGGGAAAAATCCGCCGGGTCGAACTACGTGCGGCAGAACTCGCCAAGAAGGGCGCGACGTCGGCGAGCGGGTTCGTTTAATGTATCGTGACCAGCCGCCGGAGAGCGACCCGAACGCGCTCACGCAACCGATGACGACCGTTCGTCGGGTCGAACCGGTGCCCGGTCCCGCCGCCGCCGCGCGCGCCTGCGGCCGCGCAGGTTGCGCCCGTAACGCCCGCACGCGGCACGCCGCCGCCTTACGTTCATCGTTTCGGGTCCGTACCGAGTCATTTGTTCGGGCGTTCGGCGGCGTTTCTCATTGATGGATTCGGCGTCGCTTTCGTTCTCGCGACGTTCGGTTTTCACGCCTTCGAGCGCGGCTTCTTCATGCTCGCGGCGCGCAGCCCGTCAGGCTATCTGTCGCTCGTCTCGCTGGCGCTCGGGGCAGCGATACTTTTCGCATTTCTCTGCGAAGTGCTCTTCGGAACGACGCTCGGTAAGCTCGTGTTCGGGTTGCAGGTGCGGCGCGGCAACGGCCGTCATGCGGGGCCCGGCCGCATCTTCGTGCGCACGCTTCTGCGGCCGATCGATCTCTTATTCATCGGGCCGCTGCTGGTGCTCGTCACGCCGCGCCATCAGCGGCTGGGCGATTTCGCCGGCGGGACCGTCGTCGCGCGCAGTACGCTGGGCTGGTTCGCCTCGATCATCGGGCTCGCGCTCGTCATTGCGCTCGGCTACGCGCAGGCGACCTTCGGCGGGGGCGTCGATTCGGGCATCGGCGTCGGCGCGGAGACGGCAGACTATGCGCCCGGCATCATCGCGGCAGCCGTGGTCGCCGCGCAAGCACTTACGAGCGGCGCTGCGGCGACGCCGCACGTCAACGAAGCAACCTCCGCGCCCGCACAGCCGACGAACGCACCGCCTCCTGCGCCGTAGGCGAAGGTGGGCGTTGCACGCCGTGGTAAGGCACGCGCATGCAAGCCGTACGTCTCAACGAACTCGGCGGTCCCGAGAAATTGCACGTCGAGGAGATCGACACGCCGCAGCCGGGACCGGGCGAAATCAGCGTACGGATCGCGCGTGCGGCGTTCAACCGGCGCGACGTCTTCATCACGCAGAACCTCTATCCGGGCATCAAGCTGCCGCGCACGCTCGGCAGTGACGGCGCAGGCGAAGTCGCGGCGCTCGGACCGGGCGTCACGGAACATGCGGTCGGTGCGCGCGTCGTGATCAATCCGGAGCTCGGCTGGAAGCCGGGCGAACGCATCGCGGCCGTAAGCGGAAACATTTTGGGGATGCCGACGGACGGCACATTCGCGCAATACGTCGTCGTTCCGGCGCAGAACGTCTACGCAAAGCCGAAGCCGCTCTCCGACGACGAAGCGGCGGCGATTCCGCTCGCGGGTCTCACGGCCTATCGCGCGATCTTCACGCGCGGCCACATCACCGCGGACGACGTCGTGCTGCTGACGGGTATCGGCGGCGGCGTCCAGACGTTCGCGCTGCTGTATGCCGTGCACGCCGGGGCACGCACGATCGTGACGTCGGGTAGCGATGACAAACTCGCGCGCGCGAAAAAACTTGGCGCCGAGGTGACGATCAATTACAAGAGCGACCCCGATTGGCACAAGACGGCGCGCAAGGCCGCGGGCGACGGCGGTCCGTCGCTCGTCGTCGATGCGACGGGCGGTGAGACGTTTTCGCGCTGCCTCGATATCGCGCGGCTCGGCGCGCGCGTCGTCGTGTACGGCGGAACGCAGGGCGACGCCACGATCCGGCCGTTCTCGATCTTTTGGAAACACATCGACGTGCTCGGCACCTCGATGGGCAGCCCGGAAGACTTTTCGGCAATGCTCCAACTCTTCGAAGGCGGGTTGAAACCGGCGGTCGACGAGGTCTTCGCGATGCCCGATGCCGCTGCGGCGGCGCAGCGCGTGCTCGACGGCGCGCAGTTCGGGAAAGTCGTGCTCGCGATCAACTAATTGAACGGCGAGGGGCGGCAACCACTGCTCACGTTCGGACACGGCACCATGAGTGCGGACGAACTGGCAGCGCTCGTTCGGCGAGCGGAGATCGCGCGCATCGTCGACGTTCGTACGATCCCCAAAAGCCGGCGACATCCGCAATTCTGGCGCGAAGAGATGGAGCGTTGGGTTCCACAGTGCAGTGGAAGCACTTACGCATGGGCGCCGGCGCTGGGCGGTTTCCGTAAAGCGCAGCCGGGCAGTCTCAACGTCGCGTTGCAGAACCCGTCATTTCGCGCGTACGCCGATTACATGGAATCGGACGCGTTCCGATACGCGCTGGGCGAACTCCTATTGGAGAGCGCCGACGTACGCGCCGCGATCATGTGCTCGGAAACGCTGTGGTGGCGCTGTCACCGCCGCTTGATCTCCGACGCTGCAACGCTGCTGCATGGCACCCGGGTCGTGCATCTCATGCACGACGGGAAACTCTCACCGCACGTGCCGACGCGAGGCGTCCGAGTCGCGGCAAGCGGAACGCTGCGCTACGACGTCTTGCCGGACGCGAGCGCGTAAACCTCGATACGGTCGACGCGCCGGTCGAATCCGAGTTCGGCCGCGGCGACCGCGGCGCTTTCTGCATCGCCGATGCGTGAGGGATCGGGACTCAGGATCGCGTTCTCCTGCGTCGTGAGCGCGCGTTCGAGCGTCTGCGAACGAACGTGGTCTTCGCGTTCGAGTGCGATGAGGTACGCTAGTATTTGACGCGCGGCCGCCGGCCAGAGCAGCGGCGCGACATCGTGATAGATCGTCGTGACGAGCTCGGGAATCGTTCGTTCGCCCGCGGCAAGCGCGTGCAGAATTTGACCCTCGCGTGCTTCGCGGTGCGCGATGTACTCGTCGAGTTTGGCGCGCGCGTCGACGACCGGCTCGCCGTGACCGCCGTAGATCGTGCGCGTGCCGGAGAGCTCGTCGCGCAACCGTCGCAAGGTTGCTTGATACGCCCGCATATCTCCGTGCGGCGGTGCGATCACGACGGTACCCCGTCCGACGACGACGTCGCCCGTAAAGAGCGCGCCTTCGGGTTCGTAGAGGAACGCCAGATGATCGTCCGCATGTCCCGGCGTCTCGAGCGCGATGAGTTGCGCGCCGTCCACGTCGAGGCGTTCACCATCGCCGAGCGTGCGGTCGTGTGGGAAGCGGGCGTTGCGGTGCGCGTAGACGGGCGCACCCGTGTGCGCGGCGAGCGATGCCGCGCCCGGCGCGTGGTCGGGATGGCCGTGCGTGACGACGATGGCCGCAACGTCCGCGGCGCGCGCGTGCGCGGCGGCGACGAGCGCGGCTTGGTGCGTCTCGAGCACGGGACCCGGGTCGATTGCGATCGCCGCACCGGCCCCGAACACGAGGTACGAGTTGGTCCCCTCGAGCGTCATCGGCGACGGGTTCGGCGCGACGATGCGCACGACGCGCGAGGCGCTCACCAAGCATCGTTGGCGAGATTCATCGTGAACTCGCCCGGTTGGGACTCGCGCGGCTGCACGATGACGATGCGGCGCGCACGCGCATGCGCGACGAGCGCGTCGACGGTCGGCAGCGCTGCAAGGCGTTCGAGATGTTTGCGCGTCGGCAAGATGATCGTCATTTCGCCGCGGTCGGCGCGGGCGAGCGCGTCGCCCGGAGCGAGCCACACGCCGTCGTGGACTTCGACCGAATCGGCGGCCGCCAATTGATTCTCCGGCGCGCGCGCGAGGAAGAAGTGTGCGTCGAAACGGATCGGCTCCGTGGCGGGCGTGATCCAATTCGAATAGTAGATGAGCGGCGCGGCGTCGAGCGTGAGCCCGCGTTCGGTCAGTATGCGCGCGAACGGTACGTTTTCGGCGAGTTCGGCGCGCATTGCCGCAAGCTGATCCGCATCGAAGACAGCGCGCTCGCCGCAGTCATCGCGAGCGAAGAGGATACCGGCTTCCTCGAGCAGTTCGCGCAGCGCAGCCCCGGCGACGCCGGGCGCGGTCGCGCCTGCGTCGCCCGTTACGAGCGCAAGCATCGCCGGATCGCGATCGGCCGTATCGACCGCGCCACCGGGGAACACGTAGGCGTCGGGCATGAAGCGGCTGCGCGCACTGCGGCGCGTGAGGTAAACGCTCGGGCCGTGCGCCTCGTCGCGCAAGAGCATGACGGTCGCGGCCGGGCGAGGAACCGGGCCTTGCTGCGGAACGTTCTGCACGTATGAGCACGCGTTTCGTCGCCGTCGTCGCGGCCGCCCTGTTCCTGGGCGGCGGCAGCATCGCCGGCGCGCAGCAAGCGACCCCGGCTCCGGCCCCGACGCCCGTAAACCTCCCCTCCCCAGCGCCGCGTGCATCGCTCGATCCCTACGCGCGCGCGGCGATCGACCTGCTCACCGGCGTCGTACGCCAGCAACTGCAGGGCGGCGGCGCGACTTCGGGCGAGGTGACGTACTTCAAACGCTTCGAAATGCAAGTGCAGACCGGCAACAACGCCTACCGCGCGATCCACTTGCACCAGGGAACGGTCATCAATCCGCGTGGCGCATCGATCGCGACCGGCCAGCGCGTCAACGTGACCGGCGTCGCGCAGCCCGATGGTTCGCTAAGCGCAAACGTCGTAACGATAAACCAGTAATGGGCACGGTCTCGATACCCTAGCGTCGCGCAAGTACGACCAGGGCCAACAGCGCCCAATTGACGACGTGGCTCGTCCAGCAGTACACGCACGGCATGCGCGTCACGAATGAGAGACTGTACGCCAGATAGAGGCTGCCCGCTGCCGCGGCACTGGCCGCGATGAGCGCGAGCCACCAGATCGCGTGGATACCGAAGAGTTCCGCTGCGATGGCGAGCGCCGCATAGTAGATGAGGCCGACGGCTGCGTTCGGAACCCCGAATGTGCGGGCGCGTTCCGTCTGCACGACGCTCGCCTCGGTAAGTTCGCCACGTGCGCCGCGCAGCGTCTTGCGAAGCATGAACGTAGAGGCATACAGGCCCACGGCGCAAAGCAGTAGGATCGTGACCTGGACGATCATCGCTGCGTGACTGCTGCATGGCGACGCGCCGAAGCGGCGCTCGTATTTCTCGTTTCGTTCGCCCTCGCTGCGTTTGTCATCAAAAATAAGACGGCCGTCGAGGCGCTTTTGTCAACGCTTGGGCTCGCCGCGTATCCGCTGGCGATCCTGCTCTTCACGGTCGTCGCGTCTGCGCCATTCTCCGTGACCGACGCGCTCGCGATCATGAACGGCGTCATTTTCGGGCCGCTGTGGGGTTCAGTCGTCAACGCGATCGGTCTCGTCTTCGCGGCGATGACCGGCTACGCGATCGCGCGGCGCACCTCGGGTGCGCTCGAGATCGAAGCGAACATCGAAAAGCTGCCGTCGTGGGTGCGTCGCTTCCGCGTCGGTTCGCCGCAATTTCTCATAACGCTGCGGCTCATTCCGGGACTCGGCGGGACGCTCGCGACCCAGATCGCCGCGGCGCTGCGCGTGCCGATCTTCGTACAGGTGTGGACGATGTGCGCTATCGCCGTACCGGTCTGCACGCTGCTCGCGATCTTCGGCGACCGAGTCTCCGCAACGGTGCACCGGTACTATGAAGCGCACGCCCCGCACATTCACGTCAATCCCAAGCTCAATCAACGCATCCACGAACTCTTACGCGAACATCACACACCGTTGCCGGAGCGCCCATGACAAGCGCCTTCACGCCCATCCGGGGCTGGCGCAAGTCACGGGCATCCCGCCCGTGAGCGTCAGCCTCATCGAGGATGCGCCCGCGCTCGAGGCGCTCTGCGCGCGTATTGCAGCGGTCGAACGCGTCGCGCTCGATACGGAGTTCCACAACGAGAAGTCATACGCGGCGCGGTTGATGGTCGTGCAACTCGTCGTAGGCGATGAAGTCGCGATCGTCGATCCGCTCCGCGTCGCGGATCTGACGCCGCTCGCCGTTGCACTCGAAACGAAGACGGTCGTCGGGCACGCGCTGCAGAGCGACTTGAAGATCTTCGCCGACCGTTTCGGCCGGCTGCCCGCGGCGGCGTTCGATACGCAGCTCGCTGCGGCGTTCTGCGGCTACGGCATGTCGATCTCGCTCGCCGACCTCGTGCACGACATCGTCGGCATCCGGCTGCGAAAATCGCAGACAGTGAGCGACTGGAGCACGCGGCCGCTTTCGCCGCCGCAGATCGAGTATCTCGTCGACGACGTGCGGCACCTCTTCGCGCTGCAAGATCGGCTGACGGAGCGGCTGCAGGCGGCGGAACGCTACGTCTGGTTCGAGGCCGATGCTCGTGCGCTCGTCGACCTCGCGCGTTATCGTGCCGATCCCGAGCGTTTGTACTTGCGCGTGCCGGGTGCGATGCGCATGAACCGGCGGGAACTCGGCATCTTGCGCGAACTCGCGCTGTTGCGCGACACGCTGGCTCGCGAGCGCGACGTGCCGCTCAAGTACATCATGCCCGACGACGTCATGGCACCGATCGTTTCGCTGCGCCCGACGCAACGCGACGAACTCGCGCAGCTGCGGCGGCTCGATGCGGGCGCGCGCAAAGCCTTTGGCGACCGCATCGTGGCGGCGGTGGCGACCGGCGTCGCCGTGCCCGATGCCGACCTGCCGCGCAAGCCTCCGCGGCCTGCCGGCACCGACCGCGAGGCCATCGTTGCCGCGCTCGCCGTGCTCGCGAGCGCGATCGCAAGCGACAACGATCTTCCAACCGGACTGCTCGTTACGCGTAGCGCGCTCGAACGCGTCGCGCGCGAACTGCCGCCCTCACCCGGCGAACTCGCGCGGGTCTTGGAGGCAAGCGATTGGCGTGCGAGTTTAGTCGCAGAGCCGCTCTTCGCACTGCTCTCGGGCGACGTTGCGCTCACGATCGAGGGCGCGCAGCGCGGCGTGCCCCGCGTCGCGCGCATCGCGGCGTCAGCAGCGTCGACCGGGGGCCTACCGCCGGCATAGCGAAATCGGGACACGTTATGCAGCAGCATCCCGACAGTTTTCAGGCGCGCAGCACCCTCATCGTGGGCGAGCGTTCGTACACGATGTTCCGGCTCGATGCGCTGGAGAAGGCGGGCCACAGCGGTGTCGTGCGCCTGCCGTTCAGCTTGAAGATTCTGCTCGAGAATCTTTTGCGTTTTGAAGACGCTCGCAGCGTTACGCAAGACGACGTTACGGCGCTCGCCAACTGGTCGCCCGGCGCCGGCGTGGCGAAAGAGATCGCGTACCGCCCCGCGCGCGTGCTGCTGCAAGACTTCACCGGCGTGCCGTGCGTCGTCGACCTTGCGGCGATGCGCGATGCGATGGCGCAGCTCGGCGGCGATCCCAAAAAAATCAATCCGCTGCAGCCGGTCGAGCTCGTGATCGATCATTCCGTGCAAGTCGATCGCTTCGGTACCGAATCGTCGTTTGCAGAGAACGCGAAACTCGAATTCGATCGCAACCGGGAGCGGTACGCGTTTTTGAAGTGGGGTCAACACGCACTCGACAACTTCCGGGCGGTGCCACCCGATACGGGAATCGTCCACCAAGTCAACATCGAGTTTCTCGGGCGCGTCGTCTTCGGCGCGGGCGGTGCGGGCGTCGTCGCCGCGGATGACCACGGCGGCATGGCATATCCCGATACCGTCGTGGGCACCGACTCGCACACGACGATGGCGAACGGGCTCGGCATCCTGGCATGGGGCGTCGGCGGCATCGAGGCGGAGGCCGCGATGCTCGGGCAACCCGTAACGATGTTGCTGCCCGACGTGATCGGCTTCCGCATCGTGGGGAAATTGACCGAAGGCGTGACGTCGACGGACCTCGTGCTCACGATCACGCAGATGCTGCGCAAGAAAGGCGTCGTCGGAAAGTTCGTCGAGTTTTTCGGCGCCGGGCTTTCGAATCTGAGCGTCGCGGACCGCGTGACGATCGGCAACATGTCCCCCGAATACGGTTCGACCGTTGCGATCTTTCCGATCGATCATCAAACGCTGTCGTACTTGAAACTCACGGGCCGCAGCGCCGAGCAGATCGCGCTCGTGGAAGCGTACGCGCGCGCGCAGGGGCTCTACCGCACGGATGACGCGCCCGACCCCGTCTTCACGGGCGTGCTCGAGCTCGATCTGGGTACCGTGGTTCCCAATCTCGCGGGCCCGCGCCGCCCGCAAGATCGCGTCGCGCTGCGCGACGTGAAGGCCGAATTCAACGTCGCGTTAAGCGATTGGCAGTCCGCGCGCGACGGCGCAAATGCCAGAGCGAACGGCTACGCCGATGCGCGTTTTGCAAGCGAGGGTGGTGGAACCGCGGTTGCCGCGCGGCCCGAGACGAAGGTTTCCGATGGTGCCGTCGTGATCGCCGCCATCACGTCGTGCACGAATACCTCGAACCCCGCCGTGATGCTCGGCGCCGGCCTCGTCGCGAAGAAGGCCGTCGAGCGCGGCCTTACGCGTAAGCCGTGGGTGAAGACGAGCCTCGCGCCGGGCTCCAAAGTGGTCACCGACTATCTCGTAAAATCCGGACTGCAGCCGTATCTCGACGCGCTCGGCTTCAATCTCGTCGGCTACGGCTGCACCACGTGTATCGGCAACAGCGGACCGCTACCCGACGACGTCGCGCACGACGTCGCCGAGCATGACATGATCGTCGCCGCCGTGCTCTCGGGCAATCGCAACTTCGAAGGACGAATCCATCCGCAAGTGCGTGCGAACTATCTGGCATCGCCACCGCTCGTCGTTGCGTATGCGCTCGCCGGCCGGATGGATGTCGATCTGGTGACGGAGCCGCTCGGCACCGATCGAAACGGAAGTCCCGTGATGCTAAGCGATCTCTGGCCGACGAATGCGGAGATCGACGCTGCGATGTCGGCGTCGGTGTCTGAGGCCGCGTTCCGTTCGCGCTACGCCGACGTCTTCGCCGGCGACGAGAACTGGCGCGCACTCGACGTGCCCGCGAGCGAACGCTACGGGTGGGATCCCAAGAGCGAGTACGTCAAGAAGCCGCCGTATTTCGAGGCTATGCCTCGCGAACCGCAGCCGCCCGGCGATATTCGCGGCGCGCGCGCGCTCGCGGTGCTCGGCGATAGCGTGACGACCGATCACATCTCGCCCGCGGGCTCCATCGCGAGAATGAGTCCCGCCGCGACGTATCTCATCGCCCGCGGCGTCGACCCGTCGGACTTCAACTCCTACGGCGCGCGCCGCGGCAATCACGAAGTGATGGTGCGTGGGACGTTCGCGAACGTACGGCTACGTAACGCGCTCGTGCCCGGCATCGAAGGCGGCGTCACGCGCTATCTTCCCGACGGGACGCAGATGTCGATTTTCGATGCGGCCATGCGCTACAAGGCAGACGCTACACCCGTCATCGTGATAGGCGGCAAGGAATACGGTTCGGGGTCGTCACGCGACTGGGCGGCGAAGGGCCCGATGCTTTTGGGCGTGCGCGCGGTGATCGCCGAGTCCTTCGAGCGTATCCATCGCAGCAACCTCATCGGTATGGGGATTTTGCCCCTCGAGTTCGTGCCGGATGAAAACCGCGAGTCGCTCGGGCTCTCCGGCGAGGAAGTCTACGACATCACCGGGCTCGGCCATCGAATCGCGCCCGGCAGCCGGCTACGCGTACGCGCCACTTCGCCAGGCGGTAGCGACGAGCGGGGCTTCGAAACCCTCGTGCGCATCGATACGCCCGACGAAGCTGAATACTTTCGCCACGGCGGCATCCTGCAGTTCGTTCTGCGGCAACTGCGCGCGCAGAACTAAAACGGCGCGCTTGCTACGGTGGCGGAACCGGCGTGGCTTTGGGGATCGGCGTTACGGCCGGAACGGGCGTCGCGGCCGGTGCCGGGATCGGCGTGGCAGCCTGCTGCGCCGTCGTGCGAGTGGTGAGGGGCTGCGCCGATGCGCCGGCAGCGATCGCGGTCGCCGCAAAACCCAGTCCGATGATGGAAGCGAGAATACCGTGCTTCATGCTCGACTTGTACCGCAGCGGCCGTCCGCTCCAAACAATGCTGGGAGTATTTACCGTTTGACACGCTCGCCTGAGGTGACAAGAGAGTATGTTCGATAGCCGGATGAATGAGACGTTTCTCGCACAGCTGCCGGGCGCTTTGCACGGCGTCGACTTTCCCGCGAGCCGCGACGAGATCGTCGAGATGGCGGAGATGAACGCCAGCTCCACGGTTCTCGTCGATCGGCTCAAAGATCTGCCGGAACGCGACTTCGATAACCTTACGCAGGTGCTTCAAGAGCTCGGCGCTCGCTAGCGCGCCGATGATCGCGGGCCATCGAATCGCCGCACTGCTCTCCTTCGAGGGTCCCGATCGGTACGCGTCGGTCGGCGGCCTTGGAACGCGCGAAACGTCCTTCGCACGCGCGCTCGGCGAAGCGGACGTCGAGACCGCACTCATCTTCATCGGCGATCCGACGCTCGCGCCGATCGAGACGTTCGCGCCGAACGTGACCCTGCGGCGCTGGTGCCAGTGGATTTCCGCCTACCATCCGCGCAACGTCTACGACGGTGAAGCCCAAAAGATCAACGACTACAGCGCGAGCGTCCCCACCTTCGTCGCAAGCGAGATCGTCGCGCCCGCCGTGGCGCGCGGCGAACGCGTGCTCGTCATCGCCGAAGAGTGGCAGACCGCCCGAGCGACGATCGCGCTCGATGCGCTCCTGCGGCAGCGCGGCCTGCGCGACCACGTCACGCTGCTTTGGAACGCAAATAACACGTACGGCTTCGAGCGGATCGACTGGCGGGCGCTGCAACGCGCGGCTGCCGTCGTGACCGTTAGTAAGTACATGAAATTCGAGCTCGCGCAGTACGGCGTTCCCGCGCTCGTCGTTCCCAACGGCATCGACGAAGCGTTGCTCGAAGGCCCGCCGCGCGAGATCGTCGCGCGCTTCCGTAAGGCGCTGCGCGGCAAACCCACGCTCGTCAAAGTCGGGCGCTTCGATCCCGACAAGAATTGGTTGCAGGCAATCGACGCGGTCGCCGATCTGCGCGAGATGGCGTACACGCCGCAGCTCGTGGTACGCGGCGGCCGCGAGCGCTATGGCGAAGTGGTCTTCAGTCGCGCCCGCGAGCGCGGCCTGCGCGTCGAGCGCGTCGAAGCGAGCGGCGACGACGGCGCAGCGGTCGCCGACGCGCTCGCCGGAACGGAAGCCGACGTGGTTCACTTGCAGGCGTTTTTACCGGAGTCGACCCTCGCCGCACTCTACGCGGCGTCCGACGCGGTGCTCGCCAACAGCGGCAAAGAGCCCTTCGGACTCGTCGGCTTGGAAGTGATGGCCGCCGGGGGCATCCCCGTCTGCGGTGCGACCGGTGAAGAGTACGCGGAGCCGTTCGTCAACGCCATCGTCTGCGACACCGACGACGGCCGCGAGCTCGCGGAGTATCTACACGCATCGTTCAGTGACGAGCGGCAAGCCGACCGCATGCGCCAAGCCGGCTATGCGACCGCGACCCGCTACCTGTGGCCGACGGTCCTCGAAACGCTTGGTCACAAGATCGAGTACGTTGCCGGGAGTCGTCGATAGACGATCGCCGCTGAGGGCGCAAGGCGGTAATCGCGAAGCCGCGAAAAAATCCTGATGTTCGAACCCGAGATCTTTCGATCAAGCGACGTTGGCCGAGATGATCGCAGATATTAGATCAGAACGATGAAGACCGTGAATCTGGGCGATGCCAAAGCGCGACTCGCAGAACTGGTGCGTGCGGTGCGCTCGGGCACTGAGCCGGAGATCGTGATCGCGCTCGACGGAGTCCCGGCCGTTCGCATCGTGGCCTACGGGAATGCGCCGCGTCGCACGCTCGGCATCGACTTCGGCTTGGTGTCTTGGCCGTCCGACTTCGATGAACCGAACAAACAGATCGCCGAACTCTTCGGTGGTGACGCGCGTTAGTGAAACTGCTACTCGATAGACACGCATCTATTGGCCGCGGGCGGACCGGAAAAATTGCCACGACATGCCCGAAAAGCGGTTGAAGATTCCGCTGTCGTCGCACGCCGGATCCGTCTAGGTGCACTCTCAAAGTTGCGCCTAGCTTTTACTTATTGTTATAAGCGCGTCGCAGGGCAAAAAGACCTCATCTAAGTCCTTGAGCTCAGAGGCCCACGAAGTCGATAAAACAGCAGCAAAGTCGCCCGCGAACTGAAGTTCGCGAGTTGATTCCTTAACTTGGAACTCGCTGAAGTGGTCTTTCCATCCGTTACTCGCGATGGGATCGTGCACGAAAAAGCGGATAGCCCGAAGGTCACGGACCTCGGGAAGGTTGCCGCACGCATGCAGAGCTACAACGGCCCGCTCCGGCGCCGCGAACGGAGAGCTGCCGAAGCCGGTGTGCGTAAAGCAGACATCCAACGCGAGACCGTCCTGATCAACGGTAACGATGTACAGTGAACTTTGCTCCCGATCGGGAACAACTTGAAAAAACTGAGCTCTCCGCACCACATTTCGTGAGGCTAGCGAGACGACCTGGATCCCGCGGTAACTGTTTCGCCGTTGCGACGAAAGGGAAAGTCCGTCGTGTATCCCACTTGCAATGTCATACTCGTAGGTCGTCGCGCCCGTTATCGTAAGCGATACTGGAAAACGGCAGCGAGAGGCGACTAATAGGTTGCGAGTCTCACGTGACTGTAATGTTCCAAGCTCCAGCGCAAGTTGATCTCGCTTTCGGCCTTCGAAGAATGGCAGATTGTCGCCCAAATACGCGAGATCGACGCCGAGGTCGACGTTCGAAATCGACGTAGCTCCGTGGTTTGTTATAGCGAGAATCTGGACTGTATCTTCCGCTGATTTCTGGGCGCAAAACTCAGCTGCGAACTCGCGGCGCGAGGCCGAGCGGGTATCGAGGCCGTTTCCACTCGGGAACTGAGACCGCTCGTTTCTAACCGACTCTTTCAGGTAGTCATCTTATAGAGGCGGTTAGGCAACAGAATTAACGGGCATCACATGCCTTACGCCTGCGTAAATCCGCTAATAAGAAGTTCGGACCGTGCAACGTGGACCGAACACGAAAAACGTGCCACGTGCTGACGTTCTCCTACGCTTTCACTTGCGCGCACGTCTCACCCATTAGGTACTTTTGAGTTCGGACACCCTCTGGTAAAGCCGCCTGCGCTGCGCTGCGCTGCGCTGCGCTTCGCTGTCGTTCGTCGATTCGTCGATGTCAGTGAACCCGAGAATTTCGATCGGCGCGGCGTCGGGGAACTGCGCAACGATACGAAAGGTCCCGCCAAGCGCCTGAACATACTTCCGGAGCGTGCCGACGTACGCGTCGGTTCGGTGCTCGAGTTTCGACACGTCGCCCTGCGCAATGCCGAGAATCTCGGCGACGGTCTGCTGCGTGTAGCGCCGAGCCTTGCGTAACTCGTGCAGCTTCATGCGCGCGACCTCAGCGAGCACCTCGGCATCGATGCTCGCGCGCTGTTCCGGGGTCAGTTTTGAGAGGCGCTCACGCATCTCGCGCCATGGACGGGTTGGCATCTGCGTTACTCCTCTAACTCGTCTAGGTGCGCCGCATAGAGCGCATCAGCCCGACGGACCATTTCGCGATAGAAACGATTGTCGTCAGTCTTGTCCCCACCGATCAGCAGAATCGCGGTTCGCCGGGGATCGAAGGCGAAGAAGATCCGCATTGGGTTGCCTTGTGACTGGACACGCAATTCTTTCATATTAGGATACTCTGAATCGCGGATCGTGTCCGCGTAGGGACGGGAAAGCGTCGGGCCGACCTGCTCCAGCAGGCCAACGACGAAGTCGATGCGTTCCTGCTGCTCGGCATCGAGGGCGCCGTACCAAGTCTCGAATTCGTCCGTGACGGCGACCATGAAGGCCACACCCTTATTATGGCAGGTACGCTATATGGCGTCAAGCGAATAGCGGCCCGGGCTCCTTACGCTGCTTCGTTTTCGCTGCCCGGGCCCGCGCCGGATCCTCTGGGCGCCCCTTGCCTTTCGGCCATCATTTCGCGCAGACCCTACCGAACGGAGACGAACATGGAAGGCTTTCTCTCACATCTCATTCACTTCGCAATCTGGGTCTTTTTCATCATCTTCGCGTTCGCGATCGTTGGCGTCTTGACAACGATCCGCTGGTTCTCGAATCTGTTTCGTCGCCGCGTATAATCCGTAAGCCGGTAAGCTACGCGTTCACGAGGTCTTCAATGTGGTGTGCGATCTCGCCGATGAGCCGGTCGGCGCTCTCGCCGGAGTGCGACTCCGCGTAGACGTTGACCGTCGGATCGGAGGCGTCGGGTAAGACGAGAAACCAGCCGCCGTTCACATTGACGCGCACGCCGTCGAAAAGTTCGACCTCGCCGCCCGCGTTCTCGTCGACCACGGTGCGCATCACCTCGCCCTTACGCTCCCACGGACAGCGGATCGCGCGATGGCGAAAAAACCAGGACGGCAGCATATCGTTGAGTTCGTGCAACTGCCGCCCTTCTTGGCCCAGCATCTCGATGACCTTGACGATCGCGTAGAGCGCGTCGAACGCCGGCTGAAACTCTGGAAAAATCGGCTCCTGGTTGGCGCCGCTGCCGTAGGCGAGCGTCCCGCGTTGCTTTGCTGCGAGCGCCATCATCGAGCGCCGATCGCTCTTGGTCCGCGTGACGCGGCCACCCAGTGATTCGACGAGCCGTTCGATCGCACTCGGCGTCGTAATCGGCATCGCGACGTTCGCGCCAGGCGTCGCCCGGCAAACCATGAGTGCCATGAGCGCCAAAAGCCGGTTTCCCGCGATGACGCGACCGAGGTCGTCGATGAGCGCGAACGACTCGCCGTCGTGGTCGACGAGGACGCCGAGGTCGGCGCCCAGGGTCAACGTGACGGTGCGCAGTTGTTCGATGTAGCGCTCCCGGTCGTTGCGGAACGTGCGCGCTTTGGTCTCATCGTAGTACGCATCGAGCGCGATGATGTCGACACCCAGACTCGCGAGTACGCGCGGTAGAACGAGCGACGCGTTGCCGTAACCGTAGTCGACGACGACCTTGAAGTGCCGTTGCGGCAGCGCACGCGGTTTGAGTGCGGCCAGGAGTTCGCTCGTGTAGAGTTCGAGCGTGCGCGCCGGAAACGAGAGCAGCCCGACCTCGTCCATGCCCGTGCGCCGGAAATCTTCGCGGAAGAAGAGGTTCTCGATCTTGCGTTCGGCCGACGTATCGATGTTGATGCCGCTCGCGTCCATTACTTCGATGAGCACGGCGTTGGAATCGGCCGGGTCGACGCGCGTATGCACGCCGCCGTCCGAGCCCGAGCGCGTCGCGTAGCGTGCGAGCGGCAGTGGTAACGAACGCAGATCTTCGACGTTGATGCCGACCGAAAGCAAGCCCGAGATCACGCAGCGATTCATCACGCGAGCCGCGGGATGCGCGTCGCGGCTCGTCATCACGGTCTGCCCGGGCCGCAGCGACGTGCCGAGTGCCTGACCGAGCTTGAGCGCGAACTCCGGGGTCAACTCTACGTTGGCGAGTCCGCTGACGCCGACCGCACCGAAGAGCGAACCGGGCCACTTGATGCCGTAGATGAGCGACATCGAGACGATCGAGCCCGACGTTACGGATTTGTCGGGCCACAACCGCAGGTTCGGGCGCACGAGCGCCCCGCTGCCCAGCGTGCAGCCGCTGCCGATAACGGCGCCTTCGCCGATCGTGACGTGATCCTTGACGATGTTGTGATCGGCGATCGTGCAGCCCGAGATGTTGCTCGATTCACCGAAGTAGCCGTCGTTCCACGCGATCGTGCGCTCCAGGCGGGCGTTGCGTGCGACGATCGCCGAGGCGCCGATCACCGTATCGGGTCCGACGGTCGCGCCCGCTTCGATCGTGACGTTGCGGCCGAGCACGAGCGGTGCGATCAGATGCGCCTCGGGATCGATGCGGCAGTTCTCGCCCGTCCAGATCCCTTGCTCCCAGCGCGTGCCCGGAATGTCGATCTTCACTTTGCCGGCGAGCGCATCGTAGTTCGCCTGCTGATACTGTTGCAGGTTGCCGATGTCGGTCCAATACTCGGTCGCGATGTAGCCGGAAATCAGTTTGTTCTCGTGCAGCAGCCGCGGGAAGATGTCGCGCGAGAAGTCGTAGGCTTTTCCGGCTTCCATGTACTGCAGGACGACGGGTTCGAGCACGTAGATGCCCGTGTTGATCGTATCGGAGAAGATCTCGCCCCACGACGGCTTTTCGAGGAAGCGCGTGATATGGCGGTTTTCATCGACGATGACCACCCCGAACTCGAGCGGATTCGTGACGCGTTGCAACGTGATCGTCGCTGCCGCACCGCTGTGGCGATGGTCGGCAACGAGCGCCCCGAGATCGATGTCGGTCAGCGCATCGCCCGAGATGATGAGGAACGTTTCGTTTCCGATGAGGTCGGCCGCAAGCTTGACCGCGCCCGCGGTGCCGAGCGGCGTGTCTTCCACGACGTACTGCAGCGAGACGCCGAAAGCCGATCCGTCGCCGAAGTAACTTTCAACTTCGTCGGCGAGGTAGTGCAGCGTCGCGACGATCTCCGTGATGCCGTGCTTGCGCAAGAGGTCGAGGATGTGCTCCATCACCGGTTTGTTGGCGACCGGCGCGAGGGGCTTGGGACTGCGCGACGTCAGTGGCCGCAAGCGCGAGCCTTCGCCTCCCGCCATGACAACCGCTTTCATCTCGCAGCGTCTCCCTTCACCCGTATCCGCACGTCGGCTGCGAGCGAGGCGATGCGCGTGTCGCTCGCGATGCCGGCGATATCCAAGCCGCTCTTGCGGCGCCAATTCGGATACTCCGTAAAGGTTCCCGGTAAGTTGATCTGTTCGAACTCACCCAGTGCGTCGTCGAGCTGCACGAGGACGAGTCGCGACGGCGTTATCGCGAGAAAGCGGTATGCCGCGCGAATCAGCGACTCGTACGAAGATACCTCGAGCGAGCGAGCGTCGAGCGTGCGGTGCAATGCCTGGAACGCCGCGTCATCGAGCTCGCCCGCCACTCGCAACGCAGCCAGGAGTTGCGACGCTTCGACGCGCCGGACGCTACGCGCGTCGTCCGCGACGTCCTTCGCCATGACGCCGATGCCTTCGCGCGCATCGACGTCGCGCCCGGTAGCCCAGCCGACGAGCGTCGGCAGATCGTGCGTCGTCGCGGTTGCGAGCGCGAGTTCGGGATAGGTAGCGGGCGACAAGAACTCACCGTCCTGCCTTCGTTCGAAGAGTAGCAGCCGGTACGAAAAAATGCCGGCGCGCTCCATGCGTTCGCGAAAGCCGTCGGGTATGCTGCCCAGATCCTCACCGACGAAGAGACAGCGCGCGCTGCGGCTCGCGGTGCTCGCGAATTCGACGAGTTCTTCGAAGGGATACGCGACGTAGACGCCTTCGGCGGCGGTCTTACCGCGCGGAATCCGGAAAAGCCGAAAGAGCGCCATTACGTGGTCGAGCCGCAGGGCGCCCGCATACGTCATGTTCGCGGTCAGCAGCTCGCGAAACGAGAGGCCGTCATCGCGCAGCATCGCGGCTGGATCGGGCGCGGGCAACCCCCAATTCTGACCGAGCGGTCCGAGGGGATCGGGCGGCGCGCCGAGCGTTTCGTCGATGATGAATGCGCCGGGATCGCTCCAAACATCGGCGCTGTTGACGTCGGAGCCGACGGCGCAATCGAGGTAGAGGCCGATGGCGAGGACGTGCGCCGCCGAAGCCGCGGCGCGCAATTGCTCGTCCGCGAGGAACTGCAAGAATTTGAAGTAGTCGACGCGCCGCCGCGCTTTCGCCGCCCATTCGCGAACGGTTGGCGATGTGACGTCGCGATAGTCCTGCGGCCACGTGAGCCAACCACGCACCTGGCCGTTCTTTGTCGCAAAATGTTCGGTGAGTGCTTCATAGATCGCGAAACGTTCCAAGCGCTCGCCGCGCCGCTCGGCGAATGCACGAAACGCCTCGCGTCGCTGCCCCTTGGTCATGCGAAAGATGTTGTAGAGCGCTTCGAGCGCCGACCATTTGGCCCGCGCGACGCGCCCGTACTGCACGTGCGTCGTGGCCCGCAGCGCGTCGAGCGTTTCCACGAACGCGCGCGAAGCGACCCGTTCGCGCAGGGCCCGCGCCGCAGCTTGATCCGCTGCGAATTCCGGGACTGCTTCGATGTCGAGGTAGATCGGGTTGAGAAAGTAACGGCTCGTCGGGCCGTAGGGACTCGCCGCATCGGGATCGACGTAGTGCAACGCATGCAGCGGGTTGAGACCGACTATATCTGCGCCGATGGACGCCGACCACGCAACGAGCGCTTGCAGATCGGTAAAATCGCCGATGCCCCAATTGCGCGACGAACGCACGGCGTAGAGGTTGACGGCGAACCCCCACGCGCGGCCGTGCTCGAGCGCCGGCGGAAGATAGGCGTGCGGCGTTGCCGTCACGCGCCGCCGCGCTTACGCGTTCGCAGCAGTACGAGCGACCGTGCATGCAACGCGTGGCGTTCTTCGATCGGCACGGGTCGCGAAACCGTCGTGCGCGGGTGTCCAGCCGTATCGACCAAAAGCTCCCAACCCGCCGGATGCGCCGGCAGCACGATCTCCATATCGAAATCGTGTGCGTTGAGAAACATCAGCTGCAAGCGGTCGCCCGGACGTGGGTGTTCGTCGCCGAACATCAAGCCGATGACGCGCCGGCCGCGGTCGAACCAGTCGCCCTCGCTCATCTCTTTGCCGTCAGGCCGTAGCCACGTAACGTCCTTGCGCGAACCGTCGCGCAGCATGGTGCCGTGGAAGTATGATTCGCGGCGGAACGCAGTGCATGACCGCCGCAACTCGAGCAGCGCGGCGACGAAATCGTGCAGGTCGGGGTCGGCGGGCGACGACCAATCCAGCCACGTCAGCGGCGAATCTTGACAATACGCGTTGTTATTGCCGCTCTGCGATTTGCCGAGTTCGTCGCCCGCGAGCATCATCGGAACGCCTTGCGAGAGCAGCAGCGTCGCCAGGAGGTTGCGCTGCTGGCGCGCACGCAGCGTGCAAATTTCGGGATCCTTTGTACGTCCCTCCACGCCGCAGTTCCAACTGGCGTTATTGTCACTGCCGTCGCGGTTGTCTTCGCCGTTGAGCTCGTTGTGTTTCGCGTTGTAACTCACGAGGTCCGCGAGCGTGAAGCCGTCGTGCGCGGTGACGAAGTTGATCGACGAGCGCACGTGCCGGCCGCCGTGCTCGAAGAGTTCGCTCGAGCCCGTCAAGCGCGAAGCGAGCTCGGGCACCATACCGTCGTTGCCTTGCCAGAAGCGCCGCACGCAATCACGGTACTTGTCATTCCATTCGGACCAGCCGGGCGGAAAGTGGCCGACTTGATATCCGCCCAGGCCCACGTCCCACGGCTCCGCGATCATCTTGACGCGCGCGAGCACCGGGTCTTGCGTGATCGTCTTGAAGAAGCCGCTGTTCCGATCGACGCCGTGCGTGCTGCGCGCGAGCGCCGGCGCGAGATCGAACCGGAAGCCGTCGACGTGCATGTCTTGCACCCAATACCGCAGCGAGTCCATCACGAGCTGCAGCACGCGCGGATGCTCGACGTTGAGCGTGTTTCCGGTACCGGTCGCGTCGTCATAGAAGCGCCGGTCTTGCGCGAGACGATAGTACGACGCGTTGTCGATGCCCTTGAAAGAAAACGTCGGTCCCGCTTGGTTGCCCTCGGCCGTGTGATTGTAGACGACGTCCAGGATCACTTCGATTCCGGCCTCATGAAACTGCTTGACCATCGTTTTGAATTCGTGCACCGATTCGCTCGAGAGATAGAGCGGATGCGGCGCGAAGAACGCGATGGAGTTGTATCCCCAGTAATTGTGTAAACGCTGCTCGACGAGCAAGCGATCGTCGACGAACCCGTGGATCGGCAAGAGTTCGATGGCCGTAATCCCCAGGCGCTGCAGATAGTCGACGACGGGCGGCGATGAAAGCGCCAAGAACGTCCCACGCATCGTCGGCGGTACGCCGGGATACTGCATCGTAAAGCCGCGCACGTGCGTTTCGTAGATCACCGTGTCGCGCCACGGCGTGCGCGGTGGCCGGTCGTCGCCCCACGTGAACGCCGTGTCGACGACGACGGACTTCGGCATGCCCGACGCGTTGTCGCGGCGGTCGAAGGAAAGGTCGCCGCGCGGCGCACCCAATCGGTAGCCGAAGTTTGCGTCGCTCCAGCGCAGCGTCCCGGCCAAGGATTTCGCATACGGGTCGATCAGCAGCTTGTGCGGATTGAAACGGTGTCCCAGCGCCGGCTCGTAGGGACCGTAGACGCGGTAACCGTAACGCAGTCCCGGCCGCGCATCGGAGAGGTAGCCGTGCCAGACGCCGTCGGTGTAGGACGGGAGCGCGATGCGGTGCAGCTCGCGCCGGCCACGCTGATCGAAGAGGCAGAGCTCGACCTTTTCCGCGTGCTCTGAGAAGAGCGCAAAGTTTACTCCTTTACCGTCCCACGTCGCCCCGATTGGCGAAGGCGAACCGAAATCGAGGGCGGGGCCGCGAACGCCGATCATGCACTCTCCGAGAAAAAGCGTGCCGGATCATGTCCGGCTTACGTGGTGACCAGCAGCGCTGCGCCGGGCGTGGCCTCGTATTGCCATTCGAGTGGCGAATTTCCGGCAGCCTCGTATTCACTCATCTGTTGGATGAGTTTGGCGACGAGTCCGGTCCACCCGGTCTGGTGCGACGCACCGATGCCCGCACCATTGTCGGCGTGAAAGTACTCGTAGAACAGCAAATAATCGCGGAATTGCGAATCCTCTTGGAATTTCGCAGTGCCGCCATTGAAGGGCCGGCGCCCATCGGGACCCGCGAGGAACAGGGTGACGAGTCTTTCCGAGAGCTCGGTTGCGATCTCCCACAGCGTCATCAGGTTTCCCGACCCCGTCGGAAATTCGACCCGATACGCATCGCCGTAGAAGAAGTGAAAGTTCTGCAGCGCTTCGACGATGAGAAAATTGACGGGCATCCACACCGGGCCGCGCCAATTCGAATTGCCGCCGAAGAGTCCACTGCGCGACTCGGCCGGATCGTAATCGACGCGGAATTCCGCGCCGTCGATGTTGACGACGAGCGGATGCGCCTGATGGTACTTCGAGAGCGAACGAATGCCGAAGGGACTGAGGAACTCGGCTTCGTCGAGCATGACGCGCAGGACGCGCTGCAAGCGTTCCGCATCGAGGACCGCGAGCAGCCGCCGCGCGCCGACGCCGCCCGCGTCCATGCTCGCGACATTTTTGCTCAGCTCCGGCCGGTTCGCGATGAACCACTCGAGCCGGCGCGTGAAGTTGGGGAGCCGTTCGAGCAACTGCGGCTGGAGCGTCTCGACGGCGAAGAGCGGCAGCAGGCCGACCATGGAGCGCACGGGCATCGGGTAGCGCCGGCCGCTCGGCAACACCAGCTGATCGTAATAGAAGCCATCGCCTTCGTCCCATAAACCTTTTTCATCGTCGTCGATATCGTTGATCGCGTGCGCGATGTAGAGAAAATGTTCGAAGAATTTTGAGGCGATGTCTTCGTAGGAAGGGTTGTGCTGGGCGAGTTCGAGCGCGATCGCCAGCATGTCGAGGGCGTAGACCGCCATCCAGCTCGTCGCATCGGACTGGATGATATTGCCGCCCGTCGGGAGTGGCTTGCTGCGATCGAAAATGCCGACGTTGTCGAGTCCGAGAAAGCCGCCGCTGAACACGTTTTGGCCGGAGGGGTCCTCGCGATTGACCCACCACGTGAAGTTGAGCAGCAGCTTCTGAAAGACGCGTTCGAGGAAGAGATAGTCGGCTTCACCGTACATCTTGTGTTCGATCTGGAAGATGCGGTACGCGGCCCACGCTTGGACGGGCGGATTGATGTCGCCCAGCGCCCATTCGTAGGCGGGAATGGCGCCGCTCGGATGCATGTACCACTCGCGCGTGAGCGTGATGAGCTGACGCTTGGCGAAAGCTGGATCGACGAGGGAGAGCGTGACCGCGTGAAAGGCGAGATCCCAGCCCGCGTACCACGGATACTCCCACGTGTCGGGCATTGAGATGATGTCGTCGTTGTAGAGGTGCAGCCAGTCGTGGTTGCGTCCGTGCAGGCGTTCGGAAGGCGGCGTCGGTTGCAGCGGATCGCCGTGCAGCCAGTCACGCACGACGTAGAAGTAGAACTGTTTGGACCACAGCATGCCGGCGAGCGCCGTGCGCTGCACCCGGTGAAACTCACCCGTCGCCGGAAAGGGGTTGAGCGCCGCGTAGAACCGGTCGGCTTCCCACGCGCGTTCCCGAAACGTTGCGTCGAAGCTCGCATCGAACGTCGTGCCGACCGTACCGCCCAGGGGGTCGTCGATCTCGCTGCTCTCGGCGAGTCGTAGCCGTAGCACGTGCGACGCGCCCGGCGCGAGATCGAAGGCGTAGTGCAGACCGAGTTTCGAGCCCGTGCGGGCGGGGTTCGTCGCGCTGCGTTCGCCCTGCACGATGGCACGGTCGATCCCATCTTTGACGTACGGACCCGCGCTGGGCACGCCGTAGAGTGCGAAGAAATTCGTCTCGTTCTCGGTAAAAAGCGCGACCGGATCGCCTTCGGCGTACAACCAATACTCGCCGAGTTTGGGATGGTGCGCAACGTATGCGTTCCCGTGATCCGAAGCCGGCACGATCGTGCCGTGCGGCTGGCCGGGCGACCACGACCATTCGTTCCGGAACCACAACTGCGGAACGACGTGCAGCGCCGCCGCTTTCGTACTGCGGTTCGTCGCCGTGACGCGGACGAGCGTGTCCGTCGGCGCGCGTTTGGCATACTCGACGACGATGTCGAAATACGCGTCGTCGCCGAAGATGCCCGTGTCGACGAGCTCGTACTCCGGATCTTGCCGGGAGCGCCGCGCGTTTTCCGTGCGCAGTGCGTCGTACGGAAACGCTTGCTGCGGATACTTGTACAGCGCTTTCATGTACGCGTGCGACGGCACGTTGTCGAGGTGGTAATAGCACTCCTTGACGTCCTCGCCGTGATTGCCCTGCGGTCCCGAAAGTCCGAAGAAGCGCTCTTTAAGAAACGGATCGTTGCCGTTCCAGAACGCCGGCGCGAAACAGAGCTGTTGATGATCGTCGCTGATGCCGAAGATGCCGTCTTCGCCCCAGCGATACGTGCGCGACCGTGCGTGTTCGAATGGAAAGTACGTCCACGCCTCGCCGCTCGCGCTGTAGTCCTCACGAACGGTGCCCCATTGGCGATCGCTCAGATAGGGACCCCAGTGTGTCCAGTGTTCCGTGCGCCGCGCATCCGCTTCCACACGCGAGCGCTCCGGATTCCAATCCATATCGCGCATCTTCTCGCGTTTATGCGCGCTCTCTTTTTCTCGAGACATGAACGCCGCGTACGTCCGCGGTCAAGCCGTCACGTCATAGGGCGTCGCGGCGCGTGTTGTTCCGAGCGTCACTGCGACCCCCGCGAGGACGAGCGCGCCGCCGAACACGATCGGTCCGGTCAGCGGCTCTCCGAAGAGGACAGCCGCAAGGATCGCCGCGATGACCGGTTCGAGGAGCGTCGTGAGGGCCACGATGCTCGGCGAAAAATCGCGCAGGGCGGCGTTGAGGGCGGTGTGTCCGAGCAATTGCGAGATGAGCGCCATCGCAAGGATGCCGCCCCAGGCAACACCGTCGCGCAGCGGCGGCGCCGGCTGCCGCGCGACGGCGGCCGCCGCAATGAGGCCGAGTGCCGCGTAACTGTACGTGCGCGCGATGATCTGCCGTGTGCCGAGCGCGTCGCCGTGCCGCACGCCGGCGTCGCGGACCACGAGCAGGTATGCGCCGATCGCGAAGCTGCCGGCGAGTGCGAGTGCGTCACCCAGGAGCGCGTGGCCGGGCAGCGGCGCAGGTGCGCTGCGCTGCACCGCGATCAGCGCAACGCCCGCGAACGCGAGTGCCAACGCAACGACGAATGCTCTCGATGGGAGCCGTCGCTCGCGGAGCGCATCGTAGAGTTCCGTCCAGAGCGGCGTCGTCGTCACGAAGAGCGTCGAAACTGCGACCGACGTGTAGAGCAGCGAAGTGATCCACAGCGCGAAGTGCAGACCGAGTGCCGCCCCTGCGGCGACGAACGCCGCTTCGCGCCGCCCCGTCAGTCGTTGCAGTGGCCCGGCGATGGCGAGCGCGACGAGCGCCGCGATGCCCAGGCGCAGCGCGCTCACCGCGAACGGTCCTGCGCCCGTCAGTGCAAAACGCGCAAAGATTGCGGCGGCTCCGATTGCGAGCTGCGCGCCGAGCAAGCGAAAAACCGGCACCCCGGTTTGCGATTGCCCGTTGACAGTGGTCGTCCTGCGCCGTATGGTTGGGCCATCCTCGCGGGAGTTCGTACGTACGAACTGAGAGGGCGATGTTGTCGCCGACCGCCGAACCTGATCCGGCTCATACCGGCGTAGGGAGGGGCGGCGACGGAGCTGGAGTTCGAGAATGGCCGTTTCCGTCGACGCGCCCAAATCCAAGGGCACGACGCGCCGTATCTACGTCACGGGCAGCGATCCGTCGGTCCGCGTGCCGATGCGAGAAGTTGCGCTCACCAACGGCGAGCGGCATGTGCTCTACGATACGAGCGGTCCGTACGGCGATCCGGATATTGCGACGGACGTGCGGCGTGGCCTGGCGCCGCAGCGTGCGCAGTGGATCTCGCGCCGCGGCGATACGGTCGAACTCGACCGGGCGTCGTCGGTTTACCGGCTAGGCCGCGAAGCGATGCCGGAGCTCGACGGGATCCGCTTCAGCGGCACGCGCAAACCGCGCAAGGCCAAGCCCGGCTGCAACGTCTCGCAAATGCACTACGCGCGCCGCGGCGAGATCACGCCCGAAATGGAGTTCATCGCGGTGCGCGAGGGCGTCGCGCCCGAATTCGTGCGCGACGAAATTGCGCGCGGCCGCGCCGTGCTGCCGATGAACGTCAACCATCCGGAGCTCGAGCCGACGATCATCGGCCGCAAGTTTCTCGTGAAAATCAATGCGAACATCGGCAATTCCGCGGTCGCTTCGACGATCGAGGAAGAGGTCGACAAGATGACATGGGCGACGCGCTGGGGCGCCGATACGGTCATGGACCTTTCGACCGGAAAGAACATCCACGAGACGCGCGAGTGGATCATGCGCAACGCTGCGGTGCCGATCGGTACGGTACCGATCTATCAGGCCCTCGAGAAAGTCAACGGCAAAGCCGAAGAACTGACCTGGGAGCTCTACCGCGACACGCTGATCGAGCAGGCGGAACAAGGCGTTGATTACTTTACGATTCACGCGGGCGTCCTGTTGCGCTACGTTCCCTTGACTGCGAAGCGCGTGACCGGCATCGTCTCACGCGGCGGCTCGATTCTCGCGAAGTGGTGCCTCTCGCACCATCAGGAGAATTTTCTGTACACGCATTTCGAAGATATCTGCGAGATCATGAAGGCGTACGATATCACGTTCTCGCTCGGCGACGGGCTTCGCCCCGGCTGCCTGGCGGATGCGAACGATGAGGCGCAATTCGGCGAACTCGACACGCTCGGCGAGCTGACGCAGATCGCTTGGAAGCACGATGTCCAAACGATGATCGAAGGCCCGGGACACGTTCCCATGCATTTGATCAAAGAGAACATGGACCGTCAGCTCGAAACGTGCGCCGAAGCACCGTTCTACACGCTCGGACCGCTAACAACCGATATCGCGCCCGGCTACGATCACATCACGAGCGCGATCGGCGCCGCTATGATCGGCTGGTACGGAACGGCGATGCTCTGCTACGTCACGCCCAAAGAGCATCTCGGGCTGCCCGACAAGGGGGACGTCAAAGACGGCGTCATCGCCTACAAGATCGCGGCGCACGCGGCCGACGTGGCTAAAGGCCATGCGCACGCGCGCCACTGGGACGACGTTCTCTCGAAGGCACGTTTCGAGTTCCGCTGGGAAGATCAGTTCAATCTCTCGCTCGACCCGGAGACCGCGCGCGCATTCCACGACGAGACGCTGCCGGCGGACGGGGCGAAAGTCGCGCACTTTTGTTCGATGTGCGGACCGCATTTCTGTTCGATGAAGATCACGCAGGACGTGCGCGAGTATGCGGAGCGCGGGATGGCCGAGAAGTCGGCGGAGTTCGTAGAGCGCGGCGCCGAGGTGTACGTTCCGACGTAGCGCGGTCTGTTACGGGTTCGGCGTTTCGGGTACGAAAGTACCGTAGTTAGCGAGGCGCACACAGCATGTTGATGGCAGTGGCCGGTGCCATCGCTCTTGCGACGGGACCGGCTTCGCAGTCGTACGATCAGACCTTCGTACGGTCAGCGTACGCGGGAACGCTGATGATGGTCCGCGGGGCCAAGCTCGTACGGCTCAAATCGAGCGATCGCCATGTGCGCGCGTACGCAGATACGGTGGTCGCCGACTACGGTGGCGCAAGCAGCGATCTATTGCGGATTGCGCGCGATACGGGGATGGATATCACCGCTCCGAGTGCACCCGACGACGATTTTGGCGAACTCGCGCGAGCTTCGGGCGCGGCGATAGGTCCGGCGTACTACCGCCGCACGAAAGCGGACTTCCACTGGATTATCGGGCTCTTGCGCGGCGAGATTGCGCACGGCCGAGTCGGAGCGTTGCGCGACTTCGCAGGGCGTCAACTTGCACTGGCGCACCGCGACGCCCGCCTCGCGCGAGGACGGCTCACCTCGACCTTGGGAAAGACCTAAAGCTTCGTCGCGCGACGTCCGCCGGGCCGTCTACCGCGCCCCTTAGCGTTCGACTTGATGTTCTGAGACGAGCGGCACGGGCTGTTCGACCGTCGGTTCTTCCATTTTGCCGCCCGCCTCTTGCCACGCGCGAAAGCCGCCTGCGAGGATACGCAGTTCGCCGTATCCATTGTCTTGCAACTTCGTCGCCAGTTCGGTGACTATCTTTCCCGTGCCGTCCTCGTCGTAGAGCACGATGAGGCCCGCCGTTTTCGGCAGTGGCAACACGAGCTTCTCGGCGTCGCGCAACTTACCCGGATCGTAGCGTATCGCGCCGTAGATTTGCGCGCCGCGCGCGCTGCGCCGGACATCGAGGAGAAAGGCCTCATTCGCCTCGACGCGTTCTCGAAGTTCCGCGACACCGATCGGCGGCGCGGCTGCCGGCGAGTCTGCCATGCGCATCCCGTACCCAATTAAGGAGCTGCGAACGCGCTGCCTCGGGCGTTTACGCGAGGGCCGAAAGAGGTTGCAACAAAAAAAGACGCTCGCATATTGCGAGCGTCTCGTTCACCTCGTACGACGGGTTTTTAGGGCATCAACACGCTGTCGACGACATGGATCACACCGTTGGACTGATAGACGTCTCCGATCGTAACCTTTGACATCCCACCCTTGGAGTCGGTCAGTTCGATCGCGCTGCCGTCCATCGTGGCCGTCAGCGGTTCGCCTTCGACGGTCTTGAGGGTCGCCTTACCGCCGCCGGCTTTGATCATTGCAGCGATCGCCTTGGAATCCAGGCGTCCCGCGACGACGTGGTACGTCAAGATCTTAGTCAGCGTCGCTTTGTTTTCGGGCTTCACGAGCGTGTCGACCGTGCCCGCAGGGAGCTTCGCGAACGCCTCGTCCGTGGGAGCGAACACGGTGAAGGGACCGGGTCCGTTGAGCGTGTCGACGAGTCCCGCGGCCTTGACCGCAGCGACGAGCGTCTTATGGTCGTCCGAGTTGACCGCGTTCTGCACGATCGTCTTCTGCGCGGACATCGCGTGGCCGCCGACCATCGGGTCTTGCTGCGCGCCCATCGAATCGGCCGCAAAAGCCGTTCCGAGCGACGTTAGGGCGAGCACGCCTGCCGTTGCCCAGATCCGCATCTGTTTTTGCATTTCGTTGCCTTTCACAGCATGACAAGAGTGCTGCACACTTCGCCTACGCAACGGACGCGAGGCGTTATCGGATGTCGAACGACTTGCAGCCAATGAGGCCACGCTTCCAGACGACGCGAACCGGGAAGCTCTACAGGTTGTGCTTACTTTGCATCGCAGAGAACGCGCGGCTGCGACCGCTGGGCCGGGAGACTCGCAAGAGCGATTGAGCTTCCTTTGCGTGCGACGGGATGCGGTTGCTGGCTGACCGCGAAAACGTGTTCGGAAACGCGCTTCGACTCGAACCAAAAGCCACGCTAGGTATGGTCGCCATGTTCTTACGTGTCCGCTCTATAGCGATTCTCGCTTCGTTCGTGCTCGGCGTGAGCGCGTGCGATCTCGATAGCGGCGGTTCGAAGCCGCCGCCTCCCGACGGCGGTCCGACGGGCGCGCCGGGCGGCCAAGCCCAGGTGCGCGCCGTCCAGGGATCGCCCGATGCGGGACCCGTCGACGTTTACATCTACGCGACATCCGCTTCGCTGCCGGGGTCGCCCACGATTTCGAACTTGCGCTACCGGGCCATCTCGAACTACGTCAACGTATCGTCCGGCGCGTACAACGTCGACATTTATCCGCAAGGCAGACGCGCCAATCCCGTAATCCCGACGGAATCGATAAACGTCAATTCCGGACAGCAAGTGACCGCAGCGGTAACCGGTGAAGTCGCAAAGGCCACCATCGGGTTCACGAATTTTGTCGAGCCGGCCGAAACGCCAGGGCAAGCGGCGCTCATCGTCCACCACGCTGCGCCGATCCTCACAGGCGTGGCAAATCTCGATCCGATCGGCGTCGGTTATTACGACGCAAACGTTGCGGGTGGCGGCAACCCCTCGAACGGGAACATTCCCGTCGCAGCGATCACGAAGGAGCTGTTGGCTTTCTCGAATCTGCCGAGTCCCTCGGGAGCCGCGATCGCAAGCGGTCCGGCCCCCAGCGGCCAGGCACCGGTCGACGGCGAGTTCTTCGTCGCGCCGCTCCCGGCGAATCTTCCCACCGCAATCGGCTTCGCCGCGGGTTCACCTGTTTCCGACGGCGCGCCGCTCGCAAGCATCATCGCCTCGGCGTTGCCGACACAGCTTGCGACCAACACGACCTTACCGAATAGTACGCTGCAAAACGACACCTCGGAGCGCCTCCCTGCAGGCGCCCACCTCTCGATCTTTGCCGTCGACAACACCACCGCGACGAACGGTGCGACGCCGCCACCGGTAACGCTGATTGGAACGCTCGACCCATAAGTTGGACGCAGCGCGTCGACGCCTCAGATTCGGGCGCAGCGCACTCACATCATGCGGAACCCGTGATGCGCCGGGCCTGCGGCTTCGACGGGCTCGGGACCCGTCGACGAACGCATCCACGGCATCAGCCCGCGCAGCTTCCGTCCGACCGCTTCGATCGGATGCGCCGCCCAGCGCTTGCGGAACTCGGCGAAGCGCGGCTTGCCCGACGCGTGCTCCGCGACCCACTCCTGCGCGAAGGCGCCGCTTTGAATCTGCGCGAGGATCTCGCGCATCGCGGCCCGCGTTTCCGGCGTCACGATGCGCTCGCCGCGCGTGTAGTCGCCGTACTTCGCGGTGTTGCTGATGGCGTCGCGCATGCCCTCGATGCCGCGCTCGTACATCAGGTCGACGATGAGTTTGACTTCGTGCAGGCATTCGAAGTAGGCCATCTCCGGCGCATAGCCGGCTTCGACGAGCGTCTCGAAGCCGGCGGTCACGAGGCTCGTCAGGCCGCCGCAGAGCACTGCCTGCTCGCCGAAGAGGTCGGTCTCCGTCTCTTCTTTGAACGTCGTCTCGAGCACGCCCGCGCGCCCGCCGCCGATCGCGGACGCGTACGCGAGCGCCACGTCGCGCGTATCGCCCGCGACGTCCTGCGCGATTGCGATGAGGCACGGCACGCCGCGGCCCGCCTCGTATTCGCTGCGCACGAGCCGGCCCGGCCCTTTGGGGGCGACCATGAACACGTTGCATTCCGCCGGCGGCACGATCGTGCCGAAGTGGATCGCGAAACCGTGAGCGAAGGCGAGGTACGATCCCGTGCGCAGATTTGGTGCGATCGAACGTAAGAAGATCGCCGGCTGTTCCTCATCGGGCGCGAGCATCATCACGACGTCCGCGCGTTTGACGGCTTCCTCGATGCCGTCGTAGGCGATACCGTCTTCGGCCGCCGCGCGACGCGACGGTGAACCGTCACGCAAGGCCGCGATGACTTCGCAGCCGGAGTCGCGCAGGTTGCGGGCGTGCGCGCGCCCCTGGCTGCCGTAACCGACGATCGCGATCGTCTTGCCGGCGAGTTTTTTGGGATCCGCGTCGCGATCGTAAAGGGCGTTCATCGGGCCATCTCCTTGTCATCGTTCAGTAATCGGGCGAGTTGGGCGTCGAGGCGCCGCAGAGCGTCGGGCGCTCCGACGAAATCGATGGTGGCGTGATAGTGTTCGGTGCCGGCATGCACGTCGACGCGCGTGTACGCGCAGCCGAGTCGGCTCGTAAGGCCAATGACTCGCTCTAAGAGTCGCCAATCGTGGAGCACGAGCGAGAGCGTCATCGGTTTCGATTCAGGCAAGGACCGGCTCAGGCCGGCCGTACTGGGCATCTTCCGCCGTGCCTCCGGGCGGGATCAGCGGCCACACGTTTTCGGTTGGGAAACACGCGCAGTGCAGCAGCGCCGGCTCTTTTGCGGCTAGGAGCCGCTCGAAGGCGTCGCGGAGTTCCCCCGTATCGGTTATCGCTTCAGCCTGCATGCCGTAGCCGCGAGCGATGGCGACGAAATCGGGATTATCGGAGAGGTCGGTGTGCGACAAGCGGTTGTCGTAGAACAGCTCTTGCCACTGGCGTACCATGCCGAGCCGCCGGTTATCGATCAGCACGATCTTGACGGGCAGCCCGTAGCGGCGCAGCGTTCCGAGTTCGGACAACGACATTTGGAAGCCGCCGTCGCCGACGACCGCGACGACGGTGCGAGCCGGATGCGCGACTTGCGCGCCGATCGCCGCCGGAACGCCGAACCCCATCGCGCCGAGTCCCGCCGACGTTATGAAGTTGCGCGGATGCGTCGCGCGTTGTCGCTGCGCCGCCCACATTTGATGTTGGCCGACATCGGTCGCCAGGATCGTATCGTCGGGCATGTGCGCGACGAGCGCGTCGATCGTATCGGTGGCCGAAAGCTCGCCGAGCGGTGCACGATCGCAGGGCAGCGGACCGCCGAGCTCGCGAGCCGCTTGCGCCCACGCGGCGAAGGTCGGTCGCGCGCGTTCGGCCGCGAGCCGCTGCACGAGTGCGCTGAGCGTGCGGCGCAGATCGCCGCGAAGCGCGACGCGTACCGGCACGACCTTCCCGAACTCCGAGGCATCGACGTCGGCATGCACGATCGCGGCATTGCGCGCAAAGCGATCCGGGCGGCCCGTGACGCGATCGTCGAAGCGCATGCCGAGTCCGAGCACGACGTCCGCCTCGTTGACCGCGAGGTTTGCGGCCTTCCAGCCGTGCATGCCGAGCATCCCCAGAAAGTTCGGATCGCCTGGCGTCGCGCAGCCCAGACCGTTGATCGTCGCAGCGTAGGGCAGCTGCAGCATCGCGCACAGTTCGCGGAAGAGGTGCGTTGCATTCGCGCTGCGCGCGCCGCCGCCGACGATCGCGACCGGGCGTTTCGCTTCCCGCAGCAGCGCGATGACTTCGTCGAGTGCCGCTTCGCTCGGGCGCACGCCCGCCGGCGTCAGATCGCGCGGCGCGAAGAGATCGATGCGCGGACAACGCGCCTTGAGAATATCCTGCGGCACGTCGACGAGGACCGGCCCCGGCCGCGGCCCGCGCGCGACGCGGAACGCGGCCCGCAAAATGCGTTCGAGATCGCGCACTTCCCGCACGCAGACGCTGCGTTTGGTGACGGGACCCATGATCGAACTGACGTCCGCTTCTTGGAAACCGTCGGTCCCCATGAGCGCGGTGCGAACTTGGCCCGTGATTGCCACGACCGGGACCGAGTCCATGTGCGCGTCGAGCAAGCCCGTCACGAGGTTCGTCGCGCCCGGACCGGAGGTGGCGAGACAGACGCCGACGCGTCCGCTCGCCCGCGCGTAACCGCCTGCAGCGAATGCGGCGCCGGCCTCGTGACGAGTCAAGATGTGGCGCATCCGGTGGCCGTGCAGCGCGTCGTAGAGCGGCATGATGGCGCCGCCGGGATACCCGAAAACGACGTCGACGCCCTCATCGCCAAGGATATCGAGGATGAGTTGGGCGCCGGTACAGTCGGCGGGCTCAGACACGGAAGGCTCCCATCGAAGTAAAAAAAGCCCCCGCCGGTTCGGCGGGGGCTTTCGCGTTTCTCTCGTCTCGTTTACGCGTTAGCTACCGGCGCCGAACCAAGGGTTCGCGAATAAGGCTAACGACGACGAGAAGTGCGGCGTGGAACATCTCTGGGAGTTGTACCGTGGGACGGGTGATAAGTCAATGCATTTGGCCCAAGAAACAATCTTTCATTCGCATGGCGAAAACAATGGCCATACGATTGACGGCCGCGCCGGCGCATGGTACGGTGCGACGCATGAACGGCAGCGCGCGCTCATTCGCGTCCGAACTTCTCCTTAGCGGTACGCCCCCAGCGTAATCGCTAAGCGCCGTTTGCTCCGCACTTTACGGGGTCCGTCGCAGAAGCGACGGGCCCCGTTTCATTACCGGGACGTGCACCATATGGCCGCGATGCCCCATTACAAGTACCGACCTTTCCCGCCCGTGCCGCTACCGGAGCGGTCGTGGCCGGGCCGTTCGCTCGAGCGCGCGCCGCGCTGGTGCAGCGTCGACCTGCGCGACGGGAATCAAGCGCTGATCGAACCGATGGGGCCGCAGCGCAAGCGCCGGCTCTTCGAAATGCTCGTGCGCCTCGGTTTCAAAGAGATCGAGGTCGGCTTCCCGGCGGCCTCGCAGCCGGACTTCGACTTCGTGCGGCAGCTTATCGAAGAGCATGCGATTCCGCCCGACGTGACGATCGCGGTCCTCACGCAGGCGCGCGACGAACTCGTCGAGCGGACCTTCGCCGCCATCGACGGCGCCCGGCGGGCGATCGTCCACGTCTATAATTCGACGTCGAGCTTGCAGCGGCGCGTCGTCTTCGGTCTCGACGAGGCCGGCATCGTCGCAATTGCGACGCGCGCGACCGCGCTCATCCGGGCGCTCGCGGCGAAAACGCGGACGGAAATCGTCTTCGAATATTCGCCCGAGAGCTTCACGGGTACCGAGCTGCCCTTCGCGCGCGCGATCTGTGAAGCGGTCATGGACGTTTGGGAGCCCACGGCCGCGGAGAAGATGATTATCAACTTGCCCGCGACGGTCGAGATGGCGATGCCCAACGTCTACGCCGATCAGATCGAATGGTTCGGCCAGAGCGTCGCGCGTCGCGACGCCTTCGTGCTTTCCGTGCATCCCCATAACGATCGTGGTACGGCGGTCGCGGCGGCCGAACTCGCGATGCTCGCGGGTGCCCAGCGGGTCGAAGGCTGTCTCTTCGGCAATGGCGAGCGCACGGGCAACGTCGATCTCGTGACGCTCGCGCTCAATCTCTTCTCGCAAGGTATCGATCCCGAACTCGACTTGGGCGACTTGCCGAGCATCGTGCGAACGGTCGAATACTGCAATCGACTGCCGGTCGGCGAGCGTCATCCGTACGCGGGCGAGCTCGTGTTCACGGCCTTCTCCGGGTCGCATCAAGACGCGATCAAAAAGGGGTTTGCGGCTCGTGAGGCGCGCGGCGACGCGCTTTGGGAGGTTCCCTATCTGCCCGTCGATCCGGCCGATCTCGGGCGCTCCTACGAAGCGGTCGTACGCATCAACAGTCAGTCGGGAAAGGGCGGCGTCGCGTACGTCCTCGAGAGCGACGCCGGCTACGCGCCGCCGCGTGCGCTGCAGATCGAGTTCGCGCAGTCGATCCAGGTCGTCACGGAAGAGAGCGGCGGCGAGATCGCGCCGGCCGCGATCGTCGCGGCCTTCGAACGCGAGTATGTCGATGTCGCGTTCCCGCTTTCGCTCGTCGACTACCACGCTGCCGACGACGGCGGCGGCCGCGTTATGGTTGAAGCGAACATCGGCGACGGCGACGGCGTGCGCAGCGTGTGGGGTACCGGCAACGGCCCGATCGACGCGTTCGTCGCGGCGCTGCGGCGCGAACTCGTCGTCGAGCTGGGCGTGCGCGGGTATCACGAACACGCGGCGGGTGCGGGAGCGGACGCGGCCGCAATCGCCTACGTCGAAATCGAACTCGCGGAGTTCACGTACCGCGGCGTCGGCCGCGACGCGAGCATTGTCACCGCGACGCTGCGCGCCGTGCTCTCGGCCGTCAATCGCGGCATTCGCATCGGAGGGGTGCGCTCGAGCGGAATGCGCGGCGCACAGGGGGTGGAACGTGCCGAAGTCACTCGTTGAAAAGCTCTGGGAAGCGCACGTCGTCCAGGAGTTACCCGGCGGCAACGCCCTCGTCTTCATCGATCGCGTCGTCGCCCACGAGATCACGACGCCGCAGGGCGCGCTCGAAATCGAGCGGCGCTATGGCGACCGGCTCTTCGACCCGGCGCGCATCGTTGCGATCAACGATCACGTCGCGCCTGCCAAGGATACGGAGACCGCGATTCAAGCTCAGGTGCTGCGCAAGTGGGCGAAGCGTCACGGCATCGAACTCTACGACATCGGCAATAACGGCATCTGTCACGTCGTCGTGCCGGAGCGCGGGTTCGTCGAACCCGGTATGTCGCTCGCGTGCGGCGATAGCCACACGTGCACGCTCGGTGCATTCGGCGCGTTCGCGCTCGGCGTCGGCTCGACGGTGCAGGCGGGTGCGATGCTCGCGGGCTGCCTCGTTCTTCACGCGCCGAAGGTCATGCGCGTCGTCGTAAACGGCACGCTCGGCCACGGCGCGACGGCCAAGGACCTCGCGCTCCACGTGATTGCGACGCTGGGTTTCAAAGGCGGCACGGGTTATGTGCTCGAGTACGCGGGCACGTGCATCAATGCGCTCTCGATGGACGAGCGCATGACGCTGTGCAACATGGCGATCGAGGCGGGCGCGACGACGGGCGTCTGTGCGCCCGACGAGACGACGTTTTCATACCTGCGGGGCCGCGAGCATCAACCTTCGGGCGAAGCCTTCGAAGCGAAGGTTGCCACGTGGCGCGCGCTCGCCGCCGATCCGGGCGCGACGTACGACCGCGAGGTAACGATCGACGTCGACGCGCTGCGCTCGATGGTCTCTTGGGGCACGAATCCCGGTGAATCCGTATCGATCGACGGCCGCGTGCCCGTGGGCGCGAACGAATCGTCGCTGACGTATATGGACGTGCAGCCCGGCACGGAGCTGCGTTCGCTCGCACTCGATCAGGCGTTCATTGGCTCGTGTACGAACGCGCGACTCTCAGATCTGCGGGCAGCGGCCGAGGTCTTGCGCGGGCGCACCGTTGCGATTCCGACGATCGTCACGCCGGGTTCGCAGCTCGTCAAACGCGCGGCGGAACGCGAAGGGCTGCACGACGTCTTTCAAGATGCGGGGGCGCTCTGGACGCATGCGTCGTGCGGGCCATGTCTTGGCATGTCGATGGGCGTCGTCGCGCCGGGTTCGCGCTGCATCTCCTCGACGAATCGAAACTTCCCCGGTCGCATGGGTGCGGGCGCGCGCGTGCACCTCGCAGCGCCCGCGGTCGTTGCGGCGAGCGCGGTACTCGGGCGAATCGGTTCCCCGCAAGAACTGCCGGCGGTCGCGGCGGCACTCGAGGTGAGCGCATGATCGTCGAAGGAGCGGTGCTTCCCGTCGATCGCGCAAACGTCGATACCGATCAAATCATCCCCGCGCACCATCTCACGGGAATCGATGCGGCGGGCCTCGGGCGACATCTGTTCACGGGCATGACGGGCGGACCGGAATTACTCGCGGCGCACGATGGTGCACGGGTCCTCGTCGCGCGCGAGAACTTCGGCTGCGGCAGCTCGCGCGAACACGCCGCCTGGTCGCTCGCCGACTGCGGCATTCGGGCCGTGATCGCGCCGAGCTTCGCGCGTATCTTCGAAGAGAATGCGTACAACAACGGCATCGCGCCGATCGTCGTCGCTGCCCCCGAGATCGACGGGCTCTTGCGCGCGCACCAAATCCGCATCGACCTCGAAAGTGGCACGCTGCGCGGCGATGCCGGTCCTGAGATCGCGTTCACGCTCGATCCGCTGCGCCGCCAGTTTCTGATTTCCGGCGGCTACCTGGCGTTCATGGCGCAGAAGCTGGACGCAGTGCGCGCGTGGGAGGCGGCGCGGGCTTAGGAGCTTAGGCGTCCGCGCAGCGCTACATCTCAAGCCGATATTGCGTTCATCGCGGGGAACCTTTGCACAGTCGGTGCCGCAGAGCCGGAAGAGGTTTGAGCCCGGCGAGATCGACGACGATGTTGCGGCCCGTCGCTCGCACGTAGACCGCCGCGACACTTGCCGCTATCTGGCCGCCGTGCGCCCTGACGAAGGGCGCATCGACGTACGCGAAGGTCACCACGCCGCCGGCGGTCTCCAGCGCAAACGCTAACAGTGCGCGCCGGGCGATGTTGTGCCGCTTTGCGCAGAGCATGATTGCGAGCGCGCCGAGCGAGACCGCCGCGCGCGCTAGTCCCACGACCGACCATGGCATTCCGTACGTACGTGCCGCGAGCATCGCAAGCGACGCGCCGACGACCGCGACGACGGCCACCCGGGGGACGATCTGCGACCGCAGCGACGAACTCACGGATCCTACGATGCTCGCTATTGCGACGGAGTCGTAGAGTCGACCGGTCCCCGCGCGAGCGGACAAAAGGCGCTGCAGGCCCGGCTCCGGCGTGAAAATGCCGGTTCGGCGTCGTAGCCCCTGGCGATGCACGCCTTGCCCGTACGTCCCAGCGATATCGAAGCCGCCGCCGCGCGTATCGCCCAGTGCATCGTTCGGACGCCGGCACTCGCAGCGGCATCGCTCTCCGAGATGACGGGCGCGCGCGTTACGCTCAAGCTCGAGACGCGGCAACGCACCGGCTCCTTCAAAGATCGCGGCGCCGCGAACCGCCTGCTACAGCTCGACACGCACGGACGCGAGCGCGGCGTCATCGCGATGTCGGCGGGCAATCATGCCCAGGCAGTCGCGTACCAGGCTTCGCGTCTTGGTGTGCGCGCGACGATCGTGATGCCGGAGAACACGCCGTTCACGAAAGTGCGGCGGACACTCTCTTTTGGCGCTCGCATCGTGCTTGCGGGAAAAAACCTCGCTGACGCGGCTGCTCGCGCGCACGAACTCGCGGCGCAGGAAGGCCTCACGCTCGTGCACCCCTACGATGACGAGCGCATCATCGCGGGCCAAGGAACGGCGGGTCTCGAGTTGCTTCGCGACGCACCCGATCTCGACGTGCTGATCGTACCGATCGGCGGCGGCGGCCTCATCGCGGGCGTCGCGGTAGCCGCCAAAGCATTACGTCCGCAGATCGAAATCATCGGCGTGCAAACAGCCCTCTATCCGTCGTTCTTTCAGATCCGCAATGGTCTTGCGCCCGTGCACGGCGGCCAAACGATCGCTGAAGGAATCGCCGTCAAATCGATCGGCAACGTGCCGCTCGCGATCGCGGACGCGCTCGTCGACGACGTGCTGCTCGTCTCGGAGCAGTCGATCGAACGCGCCGTGCATCTTTTTATCGAGGAAGAAAAGCTCGTGACCGAAGGTGCCGGTGCGGCACCGCTCGCCGCGCTGCTGGACAATCCCGGACGCTTTGCGGGTTGCAACGTCGGGCTCATCGTCTGCGGCGGAAATATCGATACGGGCTTACTCGCTAACGTCATCGCTCGCGTTCGCTTGCGCGAAGGCCGGGTCGTACGGATGCGCGTTGAGATCGACGACCGCCCGGGCGTGCTCGCCGACGTCGCGCGCCTAATCGGCGAGTGCGGTGCGAACATTCTCGACGTGACGCACCAGCGCCACTTTCACGATATATCCTCGAAGAATGCCGAACTCGACATCACTTTCGAGACGCGCGCGCCAGCCGATATCGACGAAATTCTCGCGAAGCTTCACGCCGCGCAATACCTCACGAGTGTCCTTGAATCGACGGCGAAGGCCGCGGTCTAAGTCTAAGTCGTAGCGAGTGCGGCGGCGTCCTTCGCGAGGTCATCCGCGCCGGCGTCCGGCGGGTAGACGAGGACGACGTGCGCGCTGCGGTCGATCGCGTAGATCTCATCGCCGTGGCCGATCTCGTGCGACGTGCGGTCGACGGTCACACCGTAGGCCTCCCACACGCGCGCGAGTGCGGCGGGCGAGCCGGTTAGTCCCGTCATCCGGCGATCGAACTTGCGCACGTAGGCTTTGATGACGGACGGTGTATCGCGCGCCGGGTCGACCGTTACGAAGACGATGCGCACGCGCTCACGCGTTGCGGCCGGCAACTTGCGATCCGCGCGTCCCAGCGATGCGAGCGCGAGCGGACACTCATCGGGGCAGTGCGTGTAACCGAAGAAGAGAAAGGTCGCGGCGGCTCCACGGTCCAGCAGGTGTGCCGGCCGATCGTTTTCATTCGTGAGCACGGCGTCCGGCGCAGCCTTGGGCGGATCGAGCGGGGTGCCGGTCAGGCCGGCGGCGACGCGCACGTGCTGCGAACTGCATCCGCCGGCGAGCGCGACCGTCGAAGCTGCCAAGGCGATGGCCGCTAGGAGCCGCAAGCCGAACGTTGGCGATTTGTGGCCGAACACGCGCATCACGAACCGCTCGCAGCGGGCGCAGTTGCGAATTTCGGTTCCGGCGCGTTGACAACGGTTCGCGAGCGATGGTACGGTGTCGGAGATGTCGCACCGCGCCTTCGCCTTCTGGTACTGGTATTTTGGCCGCACACTCGTGCCGGTGAGGTAGAAGCGCGCGCCGAACGCCGATCGTTCGCTGGAGCCGCCCTCACCGGGCGGCTCTTTTTATTACCGGGGAGCCCATGTTCGCACCATATCGTCTGGCCCAACGCCGTTCGCAAGAAACGTCGGTCGTCCGTGTCGGGCAAGCGCGCTTCGGCGACGGCAGCTTTGTGCTGGTCGGCGGTCCGTGCGCGATCGAGGGCGCGGCGCAGATCGATGCTGCAGCGCGTGCGGTCGCTGCGGCCGGCGCCCCACTGTTGCGTGGCGGGGCATATAAGCCGCGGACGTCGCCGTACGATTTCCAAGGACTCGGCGACGATGGACTGCCGTTGATCGCGGACGCGGGTGCGGCGCACGGAATCGGTATCGTCGTCGAGGCGCTCGCCGAATCGCACGTGCAGCTCGTCGCGGCGTACGCCGACATGATCCAGATCGGTGCGCGCAACATGCAGAACGTCCCGTTGCTGCGGGCTGCGGCACGGACGGGGCGCCCGGTGCTCCTCAAACGCGGACCGGCGGCGACTCTCGATGAGTTGCTGCTCGCAGCCGAATACGTACTCGTCGAAGGCAATGCGAACGTCGTCCTCTGCGAGCGCGGCATTCGCGGTTTCGATACGCACACGCGCAATGTTGCCGATCTCGGGGGTGCGCTGCGGCTCAAAGAGCTGACGCACTTGCCCGTCATCCTCGATCCGTCGCACGCAACGGGGCGTCCGACGCTCATCGAGCCGCTGACGCTCGCGGCAGCGGCAGCTGGTCTTGACGGCGCGATCGTCGAGATGCATCCCGAGCCGCAGCATGCGCGCTGCGATGCCGCGCAAGCGATCGATCCGGCGACGTTTGCGCGCATCGCGTCGCGCGTCCGCCTCGTGCGCACGGCGCTCGCGCAGGACGATCTCGCAGTCACAGGCTGAGCGCCGCGGCGATCGCCGCCGGTACGGCCGGGTCGAGCGGAAGCGATGGGTTCACATAGACGGTATTGATTTGCGATGCGAGGGTCGCATCGGGCGCGTCTTTGAGCATGTGGCTCATGCGCTCGACGATCGTGAGCGTTGCCGCCGGCTTCGCTGCCGCGAGCGCGCGCGCATCGGCGACCGGGATCTGCGCGTCGAACGTGCCCTGAACGATCGCCGTGCGCGCCGCAACCTTCGCGATCGCGACGCGCGGATCGTAACGAAACCACGAGATGAGATACGGCTGCACGGACGGTCGATACAGCGCCTGCAACGTATCGGGAACGTCCGCTACGGTATGTCCTTGCGCGAGCGCGTCGAGAATGCGATCGCTCGCGGCGGCGAGGCTGGGCAACGCGGCGAGCTGCGGTGCGAGCTGGCGGCGCAACCCTTGCTGCGCCGGAACGCCGGCGCCTTCGAGCGAGACGAACGCAGCGACCTTGGCACGCATGGCGGCAAGCATCCCGATCAGCGACCCTTCACTGTGCCCGGCGATCGCGAGCGCGCCGAAGCGCGCGTCGTCGTGCAGCTTGGCGAGCCATGCGACGGCATCGTCGATCAAGGTTTCGAAGCGGATATCTGCTTCGGAAAGTCCGGCCATGCGGCTCGCCGCGATCCCGCGTTTATCGTAGCGCACCGAGGCGATTCCGCGCGTGTTCAGCGCCGCGGCGAGCAGACGATAGGCGTCGGTGCGAAGCGTCGGACCGCTGTTGCCGTCGCGATCGGTCGGCCCCGAACCCGCGATGATGAGCACGACCGGCGGCTTGCGAACCGCGCTCGGCAAGGTGAGCGTTCCGTAGAGCGTGCCCGGTGGCTTCGCGAGTTCGTAAGCGCTTTCGATGGATGGCGCAGGCGACGCACCAGCGAGCCCTGTGGCCGCTGCCGCGCTCGCCAGGAAGTCATGTCGCGTCATATCGTCCTCATACCACGCGAACGGGTTTCTGTTGTGACCGAGGTATCACTGGAGCATGGTCACTCCCGCCTTCGCTGCGATGGAGATGCGTGCGGTCGACTCGATACCCGAGGGGCCCGGGTGGCTCTACGAACCCAAATGGGACGGTTTCCGCTGCCTGGCGCATCGCGACGGCGAAACCGTTGCTTTGACTTCGAAAGCCGGTCAGCCGTTGGCGCGCTATTTTCCGGAGATCGTGGCGGCGCTGCAAAGCCTTGATGCCGATCGCTTCTCGCTCGATGGCGAACTCGTGGTGCCGGTCGCAGGCGCCCTGTCGTTCGACGCGTTGCAGCAGCGCATCCATCCCGCAGCCAGTCGCGTAGCGATGCTTGCGACGAAAACTCGGGCGCTCTATCTCGTCTTCGACCTCTTGCGACTGGGTTCGCAAGACTGTATAGACGAGCCACTCGAAGCGCGCCGTCGCAAGCTCGAGACGTTCGCGTCCCACTTCACTTCGACGGCTCCCCTGCGACTCAGTCCGGCAACGGTTTCGCGCGCGGTCGTCGACCGTTGGTTCGAGAGCGTCGGTGGTGCGCTCGACGGCGTCATCGCGAAGAAGCTCGGCGTTGCGTACGCGAGCGGCAGCCGCGACGCGGCGGTGAAGATCAAGAGGATGCGTACGGCTGACTGCGTCATAGGCGGCTTCCGCTATGCGAAGGATTCCACGTCGCGGGTTGGGTCGTTGCTGCTGGGATTGTACGATGCTCGCGGCCTGCTGAACTACATCGGTTTCTGCAGCGCCTTCTCGACCAGCGAGCGCGAGCAGCTCGTGGCGCGGCTGAAGTCATACGTCGGTGAGCCCGGCTTCACGGGCGGTGCGCCCGATAGCGCGCCGAGCCGTTGGAACCGTGGCGAGGAGCGCGACAGAACGTACGTCAAGCTCAAACCCGAGCTCGTGATCGAGGTCGAATACGATCAAGTCACGGGCGGACGCATTCGCCACGGTACGCGGCTCGTGCGCTGGCGGCCGGACAAGCCGGCACGAGGCTGCGCGACCGAGCAGTTGGAAACCGCGGGAGCCATGACGACGCTCCTGACCTGAGCGTCATCAGAGATATTTTTCGAGTTTGATGCGTTTGGTCTTCGCAAGCAGCGGCGACCAAAGGTCGCCCGTGCGTTCGAAGCGCTCGCGTACGTTATCGACGCGAAAATCTTCGATCGCGAAGCCGCGCTCGATTTCGTCCCACGTCACGGGCGTCGAGACGCTGGCCTGCGGCGTCGGGCGCACGGAATAGACCGACGCGAGCGTGCGGCCCCAGGCGTTTTGATTGTAGTCGACGAGGACGCGTCCTTTGGGGCGCTTTGCGATCTTATACTCGGCCGTGAGGATGCCCGGATGACGTCCGGCGGCCGCGAATGCGAAGGCTTTGGCGAAACGCCACACGTCGTGCTGCACGGGGCCGCGCGCGATCGGCACGTACACGTGGATGCCGTGCGAGCCGGAGGTCTTTGCGTACGCCGGCATGCCGAGATCGTCAAGTGCCGTATGAACGAGCGACGCGGCTTCGCGCACGACGTCGAAGCCCGTCGCGCCGCTCGTGCCCTCCTTGACCGGATCGAGATCGAAGTGCAGGTAGTCGGGCCGGTCGACGTCGTCGCAGCGCGCATACCACTGGTTGAGATCGATGCAGCCGAGATTGACGATCCACAGTAGCGCGGCGAGGTCATCGACGATCGGGAAGGCGATGATACTGCCCGAGCCGTGTTCGATCGAACACGTTTGCAACCACGGCGGCGCGCCGGCCGGGGTGCGCTTCATGAAAAAGAATTCGCCCTCGGCGCCGTGCGGGTAGCGCTTCATCACCATCGCACGATCGCGCACGTGCGGCAGCAGCAGCGGCGCGACATCACGATAGTACGTCAGCAGGTCGCGCTTCGTCAGACCGGCCTCGGCAAAGAAGACCTTGTCGAGGTTCGTGAGGCCGACCGCCCGGTCGCCGACGTGCAGCGTCGTGCTCGTCCCATCGGTCGGAATGGCGACCGCGGCTTTCGTCCCCATGCCGCCCGTATTCCCGAGCCGTTGGGTCTGTGCCCTCGATTTTTTCCAAGCCACGCAGCCCGCCGATGGCGTAGAATAGGCGCATGAATGACACACAGCAAGCCGCCCCCGGGCCTGGAACGGCCGTGACCTCCGGCCCCGTTTTCTGCCCGTCGTTCCGCTACGTCGACGCTCCGCGCGCGATCGCGTGGCTCGTCCGCGCGTTCGGGTTCGAGAAGCAAGCCGTCTACGCGAACGACGACGGTACGATCGCTCACGCGCAGTTGACGTTCGGTTCGGGCGTGATCATGCTCGGCAGCGCGAGCAACGCCGGCTCTTGGAACGTGCGCAGTCCGCAGGAAGCCGGCGTCGCGACCGGCGGCACGTACGTCATCCTCGAGCGGGATGAGGACGTCGACCGGCACTGCGCGCAAGCGCGTGCGGCCGGCGCCCAAATCATCCTGGAGCCCGAGAGTCCCGACTACGGTGGCCGCAGCTACTCGGCGCGCGACCTCGAAGGCTATTACTGGTCGTTCGGCTCGTACCGGCCGCTGCCGCCGGAGACCTCGGAGCGCCACTGATTTCCGACAACGCCTTGTAGGTCGCTCGCGCGGCGGCGCGAATCGTCGCGCGATGCTTCGCGTGACGACCTTCAACGCCAATGGCATTCGAGCGGCGGCGCGCAAGGGATTCTTCACGTGGTTGCGTCGGACGTCGCCCGACGTGCTCTGCATGCAAGAGACGAAGGCCCAAGAGCATCAGTTGCCGCCCGAGGCGCTCGATCTGGACGTGTATCGCCGTTACGCGTTCGTCGATGCGGAGAAGAAGGGGTACAGCGGCGTCGCGATCTACGCGAAAGTCGAGCCCGATGGCGTCGTGCGCGGACTGGGCATGCCCGACATCGATGCGGAAGGACGCTTCGTTCGCTTCGATTGGGGCGATCTGAGCATCGCATCGCTCTACGTCCCTTCGGGGACGAGCGGCGAAGTACGGCAGAGCGTCAAGGATCGTTTCCTCGACCGGTTTCTCGCGCGGCTCGCCGAGCTGCGCCACGATGGGCGGCGGTACATCCTGTGCGGCGACTACAACGTGGCGCACAAAGCGATCGACACGTTCGACCCCGTGCGCAATTCGAGCGTCACAGGTTTTCTGCCTCACGAGCGCGCTTGGATGGACGCCGTCGTCGACGAGATCGGATGGGTCGATGCGTTTCGCGAAATCGATCACGAGCCCAAACGTTATACGTGGTGGTCGAATTGGCCGGGCGCCTTCGAGCGTAACCTCGGGTGGCGCATCGACTATCAGCTGCTCAGCCCGAATCTTGCGGCCTTCGTTCGCTCCGCTGCTATCGAGCGTGGCGAACGCTTCTCAGATCACGCGCCACTCACGATCGGTTACGATTTGAATCTCGCTCCGTCCTAATAGCGCGAAGCGCTTTAGCGCTGGGTACGAAACCAACATGAGTGCACCGTTTTCGCTCGGAACCGTCGGCCATTTCGGACTCGCCGTAAGCGACCCGCGCAAGAGCGCGAATTGGTACGAACGCGTGCTTGGAGTGCGCGAGGAGTTCACGTACGACGAAGGCGTCGTCGTCGGTAGCGACGGCGTTACGATCGTGCTCTTTCGCGGAACGCCGTCGCCCCAGACGATCGATCACGTCTCGTTCCATCTGCCCGATGCGAAAACGCTGCGTGCGGCGCTCGCGTATCTCGAGCAAAACGACGTCAAGCTCGAAGACCCGGGCAACGAGATCGGTCCCGAAGAGCCGGGCTCGGACAACATCGGCGTCTGGTTCTACGATCCCGACGGCTATCGGCTCGAGCTTTCGGTCCTCGGTGGCGCGAAAGACCTTTGACTGAGTCGTTCCGCGACCTCCGATCACGGTACGGCGACGATCGTTCCCTGTTGTCCCATGCTGAAATGATGGATGCACCCGTACATGTACGTTCCGGCTTTGTCGACAAAAATCGGCGAACTCTCCGCGTCTGCCTTGAGGTCGCCCGTGGACCAGACTTCGGAGATGTTATGCCCCATCGGCTTCATGGCGGCCGCCGGAAACGCTCCCGCAAGCCGCAGGGTCGCCGTATGAACCTCGTCGTCGATATTGAAGAAAACGATGTGGTCGCCGACGTGAACTTTCGCTCGAGCTGGAGTGTATCCACGAGCCGCCGACTCAGCGTCAGTCGACTTCGCATCCAGATAAATAGCGACCCAGACGACCTTGGCCGGCGGCTTCTTTGCACCGTATTCCTGCGCCGACGCAGAGCTCTGCATGGCGATGACGGTCAGCAGGATCGCACCGAACCAATATTTGAGCGTTCGCAAGACTATCCTCGATCCATATCGGGAGTCGCGAGTGGCAGCCGCACGGCTTGCGACGCTCGTAACGCGTCGAGCGAAAGCGTGCCGGGTCCCGCGAACAGCAGCAGAAGGGCGCTCGTTAATTGCGCGAAGTCCGAACGTGAGTCATGCAGCACGGCCCAAATGCCGAACTGCGGAGGAACGGGCGCTAGCGGTAAGGGCGACTGTCCGAAGTACTCGCTCACCTTGGTGGTCAGCAGCACGCCGATCATCTCGCCGATGAACACAACGGCAACGGGACGTGTGAACAGGCCGGCGATCCACAACGTGCCCCCAACGATCTCGAGCAGCGCGATGGCCGGTGACAACAGGTGCGGTTCCGGCAGCCCGATTGCCGTGAACCGTCCCACGCCAAGGCTGGGAAACACGAACTTTCCGATGCCTTCGTAAAGGAACACGCTTCCCGCCATGAGGCGAATGAAGATGATGGGCCATGGCCCAGTAATCGGCGGCTGTAGAAGCCACTCGACGATACGCGGAAATTTCATCATGCTTTTACTACGCCGCAGCCAGAGCATCCGGATGAGTGGCGCGGGATGTTTTCTCGTCACACTACTTGGAGCTCGGGTGGCGCGCGCGAAACGCTCTGTTGATTCGATGTAGTCTTCGGCAAACGGTCGCTGCCGCGCGAGGGCTGGATTTCTCTCAAAAGGCCATCCGTCGGGCGCTCTTCGCGAGTACTTAATAAGTCGGCGTCAAAGTCTGCACCGGCGGGCGAGTTCGGCATCTCGAACGCCTCTAAACCGTAGCTACTGGTGCGTATCGAGCCGTATAGCATAAAAAAGCCTGTAGCCACGGCTCTTTTCGCGCATAGTAGTGTGTCGAATGTAGTAAGAAAGCGCTTGATTACTCAGCCGCTGCGGGTTATACTTACAGTGCATGGCGAAGCGAACGGGCGCAGCGCACGTCGTCACGATCAAGAAAACCGTCAATGGTCGTGAGTATCGCACGGACCTGCTTCGC
>JAABUX010000236.1_pt1 | contig 95059 bp, 93 predicted proteins | sample 5561851 | NCBI WGS metagenome assembly JAABUX01 (sample SAMN10711883, study PRJNA513361) | rock metagenome | isolation source: Antarctica rocks | place: Antarctica: Victoria Land, Richard Nunatak red sandstone | collected 2016-01-03 | reverse complement strand
TGATCGCCTCTGCGGTGCGGCGCGCCTGCCGTCCCTCGCTGCCCTCATCCTGCAGCAGGCTGTGCGTCCGCCTGCGTCGCTCCTCGCGGTCGCCGCCTGATCCCCGACTTTTCGGCCTGATACCTATACACTGCGCAACGAAGGAGAAATATCATGGCTCACGTCACACATATATCCATGTTCGCTGGCTTGGCTCTTGTCGGCCTGGTCGCCACCGCAGCCCTACCCCTTGGCGTCCACGCGTCGTCCGCGCACGTCGCCCCACCTTTCAAGCACGATACGGTTGTCGGGACGCACCCCGTGGCGTACAACGATGCCTTCAGCGCCCCCGGCCAGTTCGTCAAGGATCAGCAACTCGGTAAGAAGACGCACTGGGAAGGCAACCTCAATCTGTCCGACCCCGCGAGTTCCCTTGTCTGGACCCGCGTCGTGGACGCGTCGCCCACCGGCGTGAGCGGCGGCGTGAGCGGCGTGCGGCCAGCAACGGGATCGTACAGCAGCCCGCAGATCCGACCGCGCATCTCATCGGGGACGTGTGGCAATGGTGGGGTCAAGCTCTACCAAAACCTCAATTTCTCCGGCGGTGACTGCATCGCGTTCTACGGGTCGGGGTCGCAGGATCTCCACATCCTGTATCCGGGGTGTGCGGTGTTCTGCAGCCACGTCAACGACTCGGTGTCGGCGTTATCGACAGCGGGTAGCGCGGGTTCCGGCACACTCGCCTGTGGCAACGGGGTATGGCAAATGCCCGGGTACGAGCCGGGGACGAACTATCCCGATCTCAGGCAGGGACGCCCCGGCCAGTACGGGTGCTACCATAACGCCAGCGTCATCTACAACAATTAAAGGACCGCGCCGTAGAGGTGATCGGCTCTAGGCCGTCGCGTGTCGAGGTGGGAGACCCGGGTCTACCACCTCGACACGCGACAGCGGCTGGCGCACGTGGCTACAGAGAGTCATGAGGACGGGGGAAGGGAGGAATGGATGAGAATGAGAAGACAGAAGCGCGGCGCGCGCGTCCGCTGGGCCGTCATGGCTCTCGCACTGCTCGTCGTGCTCGGGTGTACCGGGTGGTGGGTCACAGGTACGGAAACAAGTTCCGTCTTGGGCACGATTGACGTGAGCGAGGCGGGGTCCTCCACGAGTGTGGTAGTCGATCCGCAAGCGGGGCGCGCGATCGTCATAGGGGGCGATCCGACCATCGGGGTGATCGACACGCACGACGGGCGGCTCGTGCGCGTCCTGCGGGTCGGCGGGCGCAACAATCACGTGGCCGTGGACGCGCGCACGGGGCATATGTTCGTCGTCAGCAGGGGGAGTCAGGGAAGCCCCACTCTCGCGCCGGGCGCTGGCCAGGCGACCACGCTCGACACGCGTCGCGGGACCATCGTGCGGACCGTGGCGGTCGGCTCGGAAGCGAGCGCCGTGGCGACCGATGAGCGCACAGGGCATGTCTTCGTCGCATCGATCGGGGCGACGACGCGCACGGGCGCGCTCCGCAGTCCGGGACGCGTGAGCATGGTGGACGCCGGCAGCGGTGCCCTTCTCGGCGTCGCGACGGTCGGATTCGGGCCGGTGGCCGTGGCCGTGGCCGTACGGACGGGACGCGCTTTCGTCCTCAATGAGCAGAGCAATAGCGTGAGCGTGCTCGACACGCGCACAGGCGCCGTCATCCGCACAGTACCGGTCGGCAACGCCCCCCTTGCCGTCGCGGTTGACGAAACGACGGAGCAGGTGTTCGTCACAAATCCCGGCGGTTGGCCAGCGCCGGGGACGGTGAGCGTCCTCGACGCGCGGACGGGGAGCGTGCTGCGCACCGTGAGCGTGGGGCTGTCCCCCGACGCGGTGGCGGTCGATGAGAAATCCGGCCATGTCTTCGTGACCGGCGCTCAGTCCGTTTACATGCTCGATACCATCAGCGGCAGCGTCCTCCAATCCGTTTCAGTGGGGGGAAGCCCCTTCGCCGTGACGGTCGATAGCGCCACCGGTCGGGCTTTCGTCACAGGGACGGATGGGGGCCTATTCGCGGCCATCCACCACGTCGCTCCCGGACAACCGCCAGAGTGGGCCGGGTACGTGGCCGTGTTCGATACGCGCAGCGGGGCGCTGGTGCGCACGGTGCGCGTGGGGCGCGATCCGCGGGGCGTCGCCGTGGATGAGGGGACAGGCCGTGTCTTCGTGGCCAATGCGTGGGGGGCGAGTGTCAGCATGATCGACGCGCGGCGCTAACGGCCAGTTTTTGCTGCGTCCGTTGCCCTCACGTCGCCATCGTCGCTTCTCGAAAAAAGGTTTAGGGCGGCAACGCTTAGGCAAGCGCAGGAGGCCGAACATCTCTGGCCCCCCTACAGAATGATTCGTGCAAGAGCGGCACGGTTGAGGGGAGGTATCCATCCCCGCGTCAAACAGCTCTATTGTTTGCTGGCCGTCGTCGTCGCAAAACTTGTCCGCGCTCACGGACGTTATGCGGTAAGCGACGCGGTGGCCAGCCAGACACTACGCTACAGTATCCATCACGCCAACGCACACAACGATACTAGATAAAAGGAGACTCAGTCATGACCCTCTCTCGTCACGCGGCGCTCGTCAGCGCCGCCCTCGTCGGTCTCTCGATGCTCTCACCCGCCCTCGTGGACCGCGTAGCTCATGCGGCGTCCCCGGCCGGCGGCGTCACCGCCACGGCGTGCGCCTTCGCCTTGCCGTCCTCCCCCACCCTGCGCGTCCTCTCTGGAGGCAGCGGCGTCGGACCAGTCGTCCATCTTTCCAGTGGGGCTTACGCCTTTATCCTCCAACGCTTCGGGGGCATCAACGCGTCCGTGCGTCAGGCCTTGGGAGTAACGCCGCCGGCAGGGGACGCCCTGGCGACGTTCTCTTTCGCCCTCCCAGGGGGACACTCTTACCTTGGCCTGACCAATGTCGTGCAGCAAGGGACGCAGGCCCACGTCTGTTTGCGCGGCGTGGCCTACCGTGACCTGACCAACGCCTTCGATGCGAACCGCACTCCGCCCGTTGCGGTCGTTCTCGACGGGACGATCGGGACCAGTTTCGCACGCGTCGACCTGCGTGTAGGCACGACTCACTATTCCGTGTACGGTCGCCCCCGCATCCGTTAGAGGCGTCTCTCCGAGTAAGGACGGTGCCGCTACATCGGGAATCGATGTGAAGCGGCGTGTCAAGGATTTCATCATGCACTTTTCACATTCATTGCGTGGCATTCTACTCGCGCCGCTTCTCGTCGCTACGGTCAATGCCGCCGCGGCAAGGCCAATGCAAACAGCGACCATTTCTCTCCCTGCCATAAACCTGCCGGGGGGAAGCGTCGCGCTAGACAGCGCGCAACTGGCTTACACGTTGCCTGACCCCCTTTTCCACACCACTAGTAACGATGCTCGTTTTTCTGCTTTCGTCAACGGCGTCTTCCTCGTCCAACTCCACACGGTCGGCACACGCACGACGCCTTCGGTGGCGCGCCTGTTGGTAACAGGGCCGCGTGGCGCAACAATCACTCTATGGTCGCTCCGCAATCATTGGCTCGTCTACTCGCAGTACAATGGAGGCGACCTTTCACAGCCCTGGACGCTCAACGCGCGCAACGTTGCGACGGGGAAGACGACCGTTCTCGATACGCCAGCGCAAGAGGGCGTGCCGAGCCTGGTCGCCATGGCGTCAAGCGACGGACACACCGTCGTCTGGCAGAGCTACGCTCGAACGCAGGGTGCGACCGTCTCGATTATCCGATCTCTCGATCTTACTTCTGGTCAGAGGCGCATCGTAGCGGAAGGAGGAGCACCGCACACGTGGGCCTATGCGTGGCCTAGCGTGTCAGGACGCCAGATCGTGTTCGACAAGGAAACGCCCAACCAGAACAATTCACATGCGCAGATCTTCTTGTACGACTTGGATACAAGGGTCACGAGGACGTTGACGGGGGCGAACGGCGCCAACTCCGAGCCGTCGATATCCGGCGACCTCATCGTCTGGAAGCAGGGATGGCGCTACGTCGCCGGTCGCGGAATCACTGTCTACAATCTACGGACACAGACGCGCACGAGCATCGCTGCGGGAGGCATCGAGCAACCCCGCGCGACCGCGGGCCGCTACGTCATTTTTCCGACAAATCTGCCGGATCGCGTCAAGCTCTACGACGCGCAAGTGGGGACGACGACGACGTTGGCGCGTCCCCTGCCTGACGGGTACGCGCCCGGTAATATCGTTGTGGCAGGCGGGACAGCTGTCGGGTACATCCTATCTACGTTCATTACTAGTGCGGCAACCCCCCATCCGGTCCGCCTCGTCGTGAGTCTCTTGCAGTAACGTGGCCCTGTCAAGCGGATCGTTCGAAAGGGCATCGTTGGAGCCTGCTGAGAGAGGGCCTGCTGTAGCCGACAGAGCGAGGACAGCAGACAGGTTGCGTTAGGATTCAGAATCAGAGGTCATCAAGAGCCGGTTGGTCGGCGCTTCACCACGCGCCGACGCTGCTGGGTGGGACACATCGTCAGCTCAAGCCCCGGTGACGCCGATGCTTGACCACCTGAGGTCTCTATCTAGTCAGACTGGTCCAGTACAGCCGAATGACAATTGGAGCAGTGATTGCTCTTTAAATCCAGGTAGGTTCGCGTGCGATGGTAAAGACGCGATATCGTCGGGGTGTGCGATGGATGCGGTACGTATCGGGAATTCGGTTCCGGTCTATGACGATTATAGTGTGCAAGTCGGGGCGATCGGGCAATACTATTCCCGCTCTTGTCAAAGTCGGTTCGGCGTCTTCTTCGCTGTTGGCTCGGGGCCACTGCAGTTCCGCCTCTATCTCCAGCGCCGGAACGATGGGGTGGAACAAACGCTGAACTATAACGGCTTCGTGTCGGACGGGACCGAATATGCGACCCCTTTGCTGTATGCGCCCCAGCCAAATTCTGGTTGGGCGTGTAACACGTTCCTCACCTCCGCCGAGTGGTCCAGCACGTACACGACCGGTTACCTCAACTAACAAGCCAGTGTCGCCAAATCCCATACGGCGGCAAGTAGTAGATTGTAAGAGGGGAAGGGCTCAAAGCTCTTCTCCTCCATCCATTGTGTCCATCATCCATATGCCTACATCTTTCTCATCATTGTTGTTGATCGGCGTGAATAGACCAACCCGTCCTAGATAGCGGAGTTTAGTATGAATGTGAAATCGTCCGATAACGAGACGGCGTTGCAAACCTTGACACAGCGATTGCTGCAACTCCCCTTTCGAAGCTACGACCGTGACGACATCAGGATTATTGTCAGAGGCCTAGATGAATCTATGCCGATTGACCTCCCGCTGCTGCCTAATGCTTCTATTGTCGGCAGCATGATGCGGGGACAGAGAGCGTGGATCATCGTACTGGATAGCAAGCAGTCGCCTGCGCAGGCGCTCACGTTCTATAGTGAACACCTACGCGTCAGGGGATGGACCAAGAAGGATAGTGCTGACGCCCATGGGTTTATGTCGCCGGAGCGCAGCCCCTACGATCGCGTTGTCTATTGTCACGGCCTAGATGACTCTACTAGCCCTGCCCTAACCATCTACGTACGTACGATGCAGCACAACGTGACAGACGTACGCCTGGAACTAGAGACTGATCCTCGCTATACCCCTTGTGGCCGTCCTGTCAGGATGGGCGATGCATTCAAGCATATCCCTCCCTTGGCCTCACCAATGAGCGCCGAGATAAAGGGGCAAGGCGGGATAGGTGGAGACGGGAGGCACGTTGCTTTCCTTGATCTGGACGCGCACGTCAGCCTACGGGACCTGGTGATGCAGTATGAGGGGCAGCTAGAAGGCGCTGGATGGGTGCGTGCCGACGTAGGAGAGACGGATATGCTGCGCTGGAGCACGTGGATCGTTGGTGATGAACACGGACCCCCTTGGCATGGATTTCTTTTCATTCTTAGCGAACCGGATATAGTGGGGCGGTTTCACGTTCAGATTCGTGTGGAAGCGAGCAATGGGCTACCTGTAGAAGAACTGCCCTAGTGTGTTTAGCGACCGCCCAGGTCTAAAGCGATGGGGCCGTGTTCTCTAAAAGATAGCTCGTCAGCAACCTCTACGCTTAAAGAGTGAGAGACCATTATGGATCGAAGAGCAAGCAGTCACCGAAAACCTAAACGCCCGTCGTCTGGTGAAGTTTCGAGCATCTGTATAGCAATCGGGGCAGGAGCTGGCTTGATTTCCCATCATTTCGTCATCGGCATTGGAATAGGCCTCATCTGCGGCATACTCGCACCTTCCTTTGTAAACGTTAAGAAGTGATGCCGATTTGTCTTGACTATCAAGGACGGAGAGAGAATGGTTTTGTCACAGGTTTGATCCCGATGGTGAAGTCCGGCGACGAGGTCAGGCAACCAACGCCGCAGCTATGTGGCGCGCCAGCAGGTGACACAGGGAGGTGGGCAAGCTATTGCGACGATTCCCTCCTGGGCGCCGTCGACCGTTATCATGCGTACCGCGGCGGGGGCCAACCTCGCACCACTCAGCGGCGAGGGTCCTGTCCAGGACGGCGTGGCCACGGCGACGATAGGCTTTCGCACGCCTCCGCGTGGCTCCCTCATCACACTCATCGTCGACGATAAAGCGCCATCCATGTCAAGACTCCATGCTCCCTCTACCCATTCTTGGCGCGTCAGCTTCCGCGTGCCCTAACTCCGCTGTGGTAGTCGATTACCTTCCGGGAGGCGTGCGAGAAATCCTGTAACTAATGCCAGGGAGGATCTTTCAAGTGCGCGCTGTCGGCCCCAACGCGGTGACGAGGGAGCGCTGGGGCTAGGCACGATAGATGGGCGGCCTCCCGCCCCTATTATGATTGTATTATGATCAGTAGAAAGAAGACGGACTATGCATACACCTACCAAGGCTTTACTTATCGGCGCCGCCCTCCTCAGTAGTGGAGGCCTGAGCCTCGTGGGCACGGGAACAGAGGTGCGCGTCCACGCCGCTCTCCCGGCGAATCCCTGTGCGGCGGCCCTCCCCGCGAATCGGGTCCTCCCCACGACGGGCGGCGCCCAGACCTACACGACGCTGCACGCGGGCCGCTACACCTTCGATCTCAATCAATTCGGGCCACAGGGCCTCGATACGCAGGTGCGGCGGTTCTTTGGGGTGACCCTGCCCGCCGGCGACGCGGTGGCTTCCTGGTCCTTCACGCTCCCTGGGGGGACGCGCACCTACGCTGGTCTCGCGCATGTCTTTCGCTATGGCGCCCAGGGCGGCGCGCAACATGCCTGCCTGTGGGGAGGAGTCGGCTATCTCAACCTGGGTCATGGCGCGGCTGCCGCGCACGCGCAGGCCGTCGCGGTGACCCTGGACGCGCTAATCGGCGTGCGGACGGGACAGCCGGGGCAGGTCGACCTGCGCGTGAACGGGGCGCACTACACCGTGACCGGCCGTCTGCACGTCCGTTAGAGGGTGTCGCGCGTCTAGCTCCGTGCCTAGCGTCGACCGGTGGTCGGGGTCTCTCTTGCTGGTCGTCCGGTTGCCGCCCGCGTTACTGGCCTAGGGCCCCTACAGGTCAGTTAAGCGTTACAAGCCGACATTGAGGGATGGTAAAAGGCGGATAGGGCGCTCCCTGTCCTCGTAGATCGTGTACTCATCCGCGTCATCCAGCCGAGCCGAAAGGCCTTAACTGACCTGTAGGGGGCCAGGGCGCATCCTTGCCGACGACCCCCTACCCGAATCGCAGTGCAGTGTGCCTATGACCTGTCCGGGTGACAAACGACGGGGGCGCGTGGGCGAGAGTTGTGGCCTCCACCTATGATGCAAGGATCTCAATTCAGAGGAACGTCTGGACGAGCGATAGCGACGACCCTCAGACAGTGTTAGGGCGTGACGAACGAGACGTACCAGGGACCATGTATCGTTCCAAGCAACGCTTGCGATGATCGTTGCTTAGAGTAATGGCTGTTAAAAATGAGGAAGGCGGGGATGGTCAGAGTGAGGCGCGTACCGGGACGCTGAAACGGGAAGATAATTTGACTGCTGCAATACGTGCCGCTCCCTGTCGTTCTACAACTAGGACCTGTCTCCGAAACCTGCGCGTGTCTTCCACTCATATCGGCCACGTAGGGGCCTTGCACGCCGGCAAACATGTTCCTCGACGTCACGTACACCACGTCCCTGGACGTCCTGTACGTGTACGTGAGGTGCGTGAAGGAGAGATCCTGCACCGTGAGCGTGACGCCCCGCACACGCACATGCTTGTGGGGGTGGACGATGCGTCGGCGCGCCAAAGCGCGCAGATCCAGGGGGACGCGTACCGTTTCGTGCCTGCCTGATGCCCCGGGTGCGCCCGACATGTTGAACTGGAGGATAGCGGCGTGGGCCGTCGCCGGGAGCGGAGCGAAGATGGCATAGCGACGCTGGATCGTTCGCGGGCGCCACGGCGCCCATGCCGGGAGGGGGAAGGGAAATGACCAGTCTGACGAGGACGTAAACCCATCGTATCCGCCCCTATCGACGGTCGCGCCATGGTCGTCGCTAAGCGTAAGGAACGGAGCAGTTTGCGACCCCGATCCAGACAGATGATACTGCACGTAGGTCGACGCCCCGTCAACGAGCACGCGGTCTACCACAATAGGCTGCGTAGGCTGGCTTGACCCCGGCGTCCCACTTAGACCCAAATCGATAAGAGCTTGTTCATGGGGAATGTGAGAGTCCAAGGGAATCGCAGCCCGGACGGGCTGTGACTGTGACAGTAAGGCGCCCCCCCCACAGAGCGCGCCAAAGAGGAGACTCGCTGCAAGGAGCGGTACACGGGCGTGAGAGTGTCGGGACGTCATGAGTAGATGGTACGTCGCCCTTGAATAGAGGGCAACCGCGGCGTTCAGATGAGGGTGCGGAGCACCCGTATCACTTTCCAAGCATGAGTTGGCCGCGATTTTAATCATTAGGTAGCCGCTACGTCGTACCCCGTGTAGACGCCTATAGACCTGCATCCCCGCGTCTTTTTTAACGATATGCCTATCGCACCTGCCATCAACAGCCCACGGAACAACGACGCCGACCTCATCAAACCCAAGGCGAACAGCGCATAGCGGTCCAGGAGACCCTGCGAGTTCATTACGAATATGCAAGGTGCGCAATCTGGGCAGGTCGTCGCGGACCATCTTATCGGTGTCAGTATGGTGGACCTACGTGCTCAGGCCTGGCTGTCTAGTCCTGGGGGTTGGGGATGAGCAGCAGCGGGTCGAACTGCACGTTGTCCTGGCGTAGCTCGAAGTGGAGGTGCGGTCCCGTCGTCCAGCCGGTCATGCCGATATTGCCTATCACCTGGCCTTGCTGCACGATGTCGCCCACGCGCACGTGCAGGCCGTTAACCTGATCGTCCATGTGCGCGTACAACGATGAGACGTGCGCGTTGTGCTCTATGATGACGCAGAGACCGTAGCTGTCGTGCCGGGCGCCCGGCGTGGCATAGCTCGCGTAGACGACCACGCCCGCCGCCGTGGCGTGGATGGGCGTGTAGAGGGAGCCTTCGATGTCCAGGCCGGGGTGGAACGACTGGTAGATGGTCGATCCGCCCCAATAGGTGGAGATGACGCCGTGTAGGGGGTCTTCGTAGCCGCCCACGCCGTCGAGGGCGCCAGCAGCCAGCAACGCCGACTGCGTCGTCTCCTCGTGTCCGTTGGCGTAGAGCGCGGCGTTGATCGCGCTCGTACCTATGAGGCGCGCTTCGGCCAGCACGTCCGTGGAGATAGTCACGCCGTCCCAGGGCGGGACGGCCGGCGGCGGGGTGGGCAAGGCGTAGCCGGCGGGACGCGGGCCGGGGTAGGCCACGTACGCGGGAGGAGAGCCCGGCCACGCTGGCATGACCTCGGTGAACGCCAGAGGCTCGGGGCCGGGATACACGGGTTGCAGCGGTCGCGGCGGTATGACCGTCGTGGAGATGGGATTGCTCGCCGCCGCGTTCACGGCGATCGTGTAGGCATGGAGCAACTGCGCGTAGCGCGTCCAGTCGGCGGATCGCTGCACCCAGAGCGCGTGCTGGATCCGCGAGACGTGCAGGTCGTGGGCGTAGGCGTCGAAGGCCGTCTTGCGCTTGTTGAACGCGGCGAGACCGTTCTGGTAGTTGTCGTAGGCGTAGATCAAGCCGTTCCAATGACTCTCTATGATCGAATTCTGAGAGGCGACGGAGCGGAGTTGCGTCTGGTACGCGGCGTCGGCGGCGCCCTGCCCCGCCTTGAGGCGCGCGAACAGCGTCTGCCCCTGGCGCAGCACGCTCTCCAGGGCGCCGCGCTTGGATCCGAAGCCCGCCGGCGCGTAGAGATCGGCCACGGCCGCGGGCAGCGCGACCGTCAGCGTGAACGGCGCCCCGTCGGCGAGCGTCATGGTCGTGGTGACGTGCGCCGTGGCGCCCGCGACCGTCATGCTCACGCCAACCGTGGGCGTCGCCGGGCTCGTCGCGTCGGGCGCCGTACCCGTCGGCGTGAGGCCGGTCGTCGTCGTCACGCTAGAGGCCGCGCCCAGGGGCGAGGAGGCGAGGACGCTTGTCGTGGTGACGGGCGTCCCGCCGAACGGGACCGCTCCATCGATCGGCATCGTGGACGCGGCGTCGTCGACGACGCCCGTCACCGTGCCCGTCGTCGGCGACGCGGCCACGGGTGCGACTGCTCCCCGAACGACGAGCGACGCGGTGTCGGAGAAAGGGACGCCGTCCGAGAGGGGCGCGGTCGTGGACAAGGGCACGCCGTCCGAGAGGGGCGCGGTCGTGGTCGGGGGCACGCTGTCCAAGGCCAAAGCCGTGCCGGACAGCGGGACGCCGCTCGTGAGGGCCACGACGCCGCCAAGGGCCGCCGGAGGAAGCGTGTCGGCGACTGTCCCGGAAACAGGTTCGACGGTGACTGTCCCGGAAACAGGCGCACTGGCGTCCGTCGCGGTCAGGGGCGCGGTCGCCGTCGTCGCCAGCGTCGCGACCGGCAAGAGCGCCGCCCAGTTGTCGAAGCGGGCCGCTAGATCGTCGGGCGAGGCGACCGTGTTCGTGGCCGGCAGCGTCGCCGGCAAGGCCGTCGTCTCGGCCCAGGCCCGCAGAGCGTGGACGCGCGCCAGGGCCACGGTCAGGACGTGCAAACGGTGCGACAACACTGCCTGAAGAGTCTGCGTCGCGGCTTGGGCTTGGGCTTGCGCGTCGGCTTGGACCCGAGCCTGAGCTTGCGGCGCGGCGGCGACGTGAGGATGAAGGCCAGCACGTCGCGCCCCTCTAGGAGCGGTTGAGGCGGCATGGACGGCCGGTCTAGCGAGGACGGTTGGGACGGTCGGAGGGGCGATGCTGAGCGGGGCTAGCTCGGCGCCGTTGGGGAGGAGCACGCGACCGGACGCCGGCGCCGCCAGCGCCGCCGAAGGAGACGTGAAGGTGATCGTCCCGGTCTCGACGGCGTCGCCCGTGAGCGGAGGCGCGGCGGGTATGGTCGGCGCGAGCGCTATCCGCGCCACGGGATGTGGCAGCAGCTTCGTGGCCCATGACGCTATCGCGCCTAACGAGGTGAGCGGAGGGACCGGAGCGGCCTGCTGGGCGTCGCTTACCCACGCTCTCTTGGCCGCGCTCTTAGGGACGGCGCCGCGAGCCGCGCCCACGTTCGTGTTCGTCGTCTCGTTCGCGATGAGGGGGCGCACACCGGGAGCGCCGAGCGCGCCGGGGGCTTCGACGGCCGTTTGATGCGACGCCAAGATCTGCTGCGCCGTCTGCGCGGCGATGAGGCGCTGCCTGGCTTCCTCGGCCCCAAGCGCGGCGCGCACGGCCCGTATATCTAAGGACAGGACCGCCTCCGCCGTGGCAAATGCGTTCAAGGCCAGCATCTGACCGCGCCCCACATCCTCTGGCTCGAGCGTGTCGAGCAGACTCTGGCGCAGCGCCATCATCGCGCGCAACTGCACGCTGTCGGACGTTGAATCGGCGGGGAGAGACGGGAGCGAGGAAGCATACGAGGGTGTGAGGGCGCCTGACAGTGGGGCGGCTAGGGCAAGAACGAGGGCGGCGCGAGCGTAGAAACGCAGCGGCATCAGGGCGGCCTTCCCCAAATGATGGTCGGGTTTCAAGCAGAGACGCAGGGCCTCAAGGACGTACATCGTCGCGGTTGCCAGTATAGCACGTCTCGTTTCATTTGTCGTCCGCGCGTCAGCACGAAAACGGCAGGGGCTATGGTACAATGCCCTTTGGTTCGAGCCTGCGCGGACGTAGGGTGGACATCACACGATCCTGCCCGGCGCGCGGGGCTATTGTGCGCCTCCAAAGGCGACTGGGCCGCCGCCGTACGCCCCACCACGAGGGCGTCGGCCGCGAGTCCGCTGGAGGCGCTTCTTGACGTGTAGTCGCACGGCGGAAAGCCGGCAATGCATCGAGCGCGGGACACAGCCCGCGCATCCGGGAAAGGACGAGAGAGTACAGTGAGCAATTTGCTCGATCTAGTGAAAAAGAGTCAGGAGCGCGTCAACTTACCGGCGATGCATCCGGGCGACACGGTGCGCGTCCACGCGCGCATCGTCGAGGGCAATAAAGAGCGCGTCCAGATTTTCGAGGGCGTGATCATCCGCTTCCGCCGCGGCCAGAATGCGTCGAGCATCACCGTGCGCCGCATCGCCAACACCATCGGCGTCGAGCGCACCTTCATGATCCACTCGCCGCGCATCGACCGTTTCGAGGTCGTGCGCCGCGGTCGCGTGCGCCGCGCCAAGCTGTACTACCTGCGCGATCGCCAGGGCAAGTCCGCTCGTATCCGTGAGCTGCGTCCGGCGCAGCAGGTGCGCGTCGCCCGCACCGAGGCCGTCGCCCCCGCGCCGATCGAGACCGGATCCGTCGTCGAGATGCAAGAGACGGCGCCGACCGTCGAGGCGGAGGGCGCCGTCGAGACCACGGCGACCGGCGCTGAGGCCGAGACCACGACGCCCCAGGCGTAGCGGCCGCTCAGGCAGGTAAATATCCTCATGCACGACGATGCACGGATGCGATCGACACACGGTCGCGCCCGCGCATCGTCTTTTTCTATGCCCTCGCTCGAGATCGAACAGACCTGGTGGGCGCGAGACTGCCGGGCCGTGGCCGGCGTCGACGAGGTCGGACGCGGCTCCTGGGCGGGACCGGTCGTGGCCGGGGCCGTCATTTTGCCCCCCGATCCTTCCGTGGCCGCGGTCCTCCAGGGCGTGCGCGACTCTAAGATGTTGACGCCGTCCGAGCGCGTGGAAGCGGCAGGACTAATCGCGCGACACGCCGTGGCCGTCGGCGTCGGGGCCGCGTCGTCACGCGCCGTCGACGCCGATGGCCTGCTCGTCGCCACGGCCGCGGCCATGAACCGCGCCCTGGCTCGCCTCCCTATCCTGCCCGCGCACGTGCTGGTAGACGGGCTGCCCATGCGTGGGCTCTCCCGCGAGCACACGGCGATCGTACGGGGCGACGCGCATTCCCTCTCCATTGCAGCCGCCTCGATCGTGGCCAAGGTCGCCCGTGACCGCTGGATGGGACTGCTCGACGACGCCTATCCGGGCTACGGCTTCGGTCGCCACAAAGGGTACGGCGTCCCGATGCACCGCGCCGCGCTGCATCACCATGGTCCCTGCCCCGTCCATCGCCTGCGCTACGCCCCCGTCGCCGCGATCGCGGCGCAGTCATGGGCGTAAGCGCACGACATAATCCCGTTCCGCGTGTGGCGCAAGTCATGCGGAGCGTCACATTGCTGGCAACCATCGAATAAGTACTTAATGAACAGTCGAGGAGCAGATGTCATGCGTGTCGTCGTAACGGGTGGAAGCGGTAAACTCGGGCGCGCGGTCGTGGCTGGGCTGCGCGACCGCGGCGACGAGGTGGTCAACCTCGACGCCGCCCTCCCGCGCACCGAAGACCGTCTTTCCATCAAGATCAACCTGCGCGACTACGGGCAGACCGTGGATGCACTCACCGCGGTCGACGACCGTTACCACGGTGTGGACGCGCTCGTCCATCTCGCGGCCATCCCCGCTCCTGGCCTCGTGCCCAACGTGGAGACCTTTCACAACAACATGAACGCGACGTACAACGTGTTCTCCGCCGCGCGGGTCGCCGGGATCAAGAACATAGTCTGGGCGTCGAGCGAGACCGTGCTTGGGTTGCCCTTCAACACGCCGCCGCCTTACCTCCCGGTCGACGAAGTCTACGCTGCCCGGCCGGAGTCGACGTACTCGCTCTGCAAAACGCTCGAGGAAGAGATAGCACGCCAGTTTTGCCGTTGGGACCCCGCGCTGAAGATGGTCGGCCTGCGCTTCTCCAACGTGATGGAGCCAGCGGACTACGCCGCGTTCCCTGACTTCAACGCCGATCCTCTTTCGCGGAAATGGAATTTGTGGGCGTATATCGACGCGCGCGACGGGGCGCAAGCCGTGCGCCGCGCGCTGGACTACGCCGCTGCCGGCATGGACGTGTTCATCATCGCCAACGCCGACACGGTGATGACGACGCCGAGCGAGGAGCTAGCGAAGATCGTCTTTCCCGATGTCCCGCTGACCAAGACGCTCGGCGTCAACGAGACGCTGCTCTCTATCGAGAAAGCGCGGCGGCTGCTCGGATACGAGCCGCGCTATAGCTGGCGTGACGAGGCGTCGCGGCGCCCGTAGCGGATGCGCGAGAGCCTGCGTCACACGACCAAGGTGTGACGTAGGCTCTCAACGTATGAGGGCAAAGCGTCACGACCTTACTCGATCGTAAACAGCACTTCGCTCGTGGTGTCGCCGATAGTACCGGCAAAGCGGTAGCTGCCCGGCGTCCAGCCCTGCGCCTGCTTATAGGGCAAGACGATATAAGCGCTGTTGTTCGCCATCTTTACCTGCTGCTTCATCAGGATGTGCGTCGGTTTGTTAGTAACCTTATCGACCGTATCGAGTTGCGCCGTGATGACCGTGTTGTCCCCGGCGTTGGTCATTTGAAGGACGTAGTACAGCGTGATCAGCTTCTTGCCGGTCTTCTTGTTGACGGCATAGAAGTTGATGTCCGGGTTAAGCGGTTTGACGCCGTTGACCGCGGGCGCCGCCTTGGAATACAAGGGGAACGGCCCGCCCGGCACAAAGTCGCACGACGAAAGAACGCCCGCCATCGTGACCAGCACGACCAACAGCTGGAGTCGTTTTATCGTCACTATCCCGTTTCTCCTTGTCTTCAACCACATCGTCTTCGTCCGTCAGCTCAGCTCTACGGCCTCTGGCGGAGCCGGGGCGACGCCTCTGGCGCTCCGGTCTTTCTGTCACATAGTATAGAGTATGGCGTGGTTTGGAGGGGGGCGGCGGAGACCACGAAAATGCCCCGACCGGCGACGCGTTCTCAGGGGACGACCTGACGGGAGAAAGAACAGCCGCGCCGAGCGGTGGAAGGGCGGCTATGCCGACAGCACGCACGCGTCTGGGACGGCACGGAGAAGATTTGGCGGCGCGCTACGTGACCGAGCTTCATGGATACGTCGTGCGGGAGCGCAACTATCACTGTCGCTATGGCGAGATCGACCTTATCTGCTTTGATGGACAGGTGCTTGTCTTCTGCGAAGTAAAGCTGCGCCGCTCGACCGCCTATGGTGAGCCGGAGGAAGCGCTGACGCCCGCTAAGCTGGCCAAGCTCGTGCGCAGCGCGCAGACCTACGTCGCCGTACACGCCCTCGACGAGGTCGATTGGCGTCTGGACCTCGTCGCCATCGTGCTTGATGCGCGTGGGCAGGTTTCGCGCCTCACGCTCTACCAAGGCGTCGGCGGAGACTGACGTGGCGTCTCCAGAACCCTGCGGTTCGCGTGCCGCTTCGTCGCACGTGGTGAAACCGAACCAAGAAGAGGGCGTGCCCTCGTATGATGACGCGCCCTCCTTGCATAATCGCATTCGTTATGTCTTAATCAACAAAGGAGCACATGACGATAACATGGCTTTTCGTGGCGCGACAGTGGAGCGACGTCGTTTCTCACGACAGCTAGCGCGATTGTCCGACGACGACGGGAGCGCGGGGCCGGCATCATACGGGCGACGAACGTACGGGAGGATACGCCTATCAGCGCGGAAAAGCCACGTCGTCCCCGCCAGCGTCCAGAGCAGGACACGACGTGGTTGCAGACGACGCGTCGGACCACGCGCGTCGCGGGCTGGATGGTCGGTCTGTTCGTCGCGCGGACCGTCTATCTCGCGCGGACGACGGCGACGTTTCTCTTTTCCCCGCCGCGTCCGCGCCGCCTCATCGCCACTGTCTTAACGGTGGGCCTTATCGTGATCGTGGGCGTCGCTCTCAAACGGCACGGCCTGCGCGCGCCAGCGCCCCCGATCGCGGCAGATATGCCGCTTACGTTCGCGACGCCGCTCTCGGCCTTATCAGGCCAGTGCGGCGGACCCCGCACGCTTATTCCTCCACCCGGCCTCTGCGGCGATGGTCAGCGTGGCGCGGAGGCTCCGAATCCGAATGCGACGATTCTCGCGTCGCCGTCGATCTCGATCGACGCGATTAAGCACGCGCTGACCAGCGCCGGATCGCCCCTGGCCGTTGGCGCCGTACTCCGTGAAAAGCGCACGTATGCCGAGTACATCTGGGACAAGGGGAAGGCCACCGGAGTCGACCCCGCCGTGATGATGGCCTTCTTCAACCAAGAGTCAAACTACGGTACGCACGGCGTCGCCGTCGCCACCCACAACCCCGGCAACATCCGGCCCTTCGCCGGACGCGGCAGCTACTGCAGCGTCTATGGCTGCTACGCCTACGCAGTCGATTGGTTCCAGGGCATCGACGACACCTACAATCTGCTGCGCACCTATGCGCTGGCTAAAGGGCTGCGCACCGTCGCGCAGGCCGTCCCCGTCTGGGCGCCGTCGAGCGACCACAACGACGACGCCGTCTTTATCAACGGCGTCCGCAACACCATGCGCTCCCTCGCCTCCCTCGGCTAAGCCGAGCGACGTTCGGCTTGCGTACGTCGTCTTACACATTCTCTGCCTCCGCCTGAAGCCAATGCCGACCAACGGACAACGGACCAGCCCAGGAATCGCCGTCCACCTGAGGGCGTGTGCTAGCCAGTAGGGCCGAAACGATCGCCGCCCGCGACGACCAACCCACGCATGATGGGACCTGTGATGCTCATGAAGCGCCGCCCCTCGCACGATCGCCGCGCTCATGCTTCGCTACGTGGGCGCGGCGACCGGCGGCGGGGGCATGAATGACGTTGGTTAGATGAAGGTCAGGACCTCTTGGCTCTCGAGGCGGGGCAGACGGCCGAACCATGCCTCCGGGCCGGGCTTGCCGATGTTGATGACCAGGAGCGACTTCAGCGGCGTCCCCGCGAAGAACTCCGCGTCCATGTCGGCGGCGTCGAAGCCTGCCATTGGTCCCGCCACGAGGCCGGCCGCGCGCACCGCGAGGATGAAGTAGCCGATCTGGATGGCGGCGTTGAAGCGCGCGAAAGGCTCACGCCTCGTCGGATCGGCGAAATTGTCCTTGATAGCTATTGCATACACTGATCGACTACCGTTGTATAAACGACATCTGTTGTTTATAACGATACGAGCAGCACGTACCCGTGGCAACCTGCAAACAAGCGGCAATGTCGTCTAGGCGATGAGACATCGAAAGTGTTGTGCAAGTAGGGGGCGACGATCCGATGGTGGCTCCGGTTAATACGAACGATCCGCGCGTGAAACGGACGCGTCAGCTTCTACAGAGCGCTTTCACAGCGTTGGTGCATGAGAAAAGCTTCGACGCGATCACGGTGCAAGATATTGCCGAGCGCGCGCCCGTGAATCGGGCCACGTTCTACGCCCACTTCGCGGACAAGTGCGCGCTCGGCGACGCCACGCTCGGCGCGTCGTTCACGGAGATGCTCGTCGGTCGTCTGCCCATCGACGCGACGTTGGACGCGGAGACGCTCAAGGCCCTCGTCGTGACCGTCTGCGACTTCCATAGAAATCTCAGCATACAATGCATCCGCACCTATCAGGCGCTCGAATCGTCGCTGGAGCCGCGCATCATCGCGCATCTGCATAGCGTCGTGCGCGCCTGTTTGGAGGGGACCCGTCTAGCGCACGTACGCGACGACCAGATGCTGGAGACGGCGGCCACGGTCGTCAGTTAGTCCATCTACGGCGCCGCGTTGCACTGGCACAAAGCAGGAGGTCCTCAACCGGTGGAGGTCTTCGCGGAGATGGTCTATCCCATGATTGCGGGCGGCGTCGCGGCTATGAGCGCGACGGGACGGGCGTGACGGCGACCACTCGGTCGGGTAGAGCGGACGCGAGGGGCATGACGGCGACGCCCGCGTCATCGCGCGCCGCGGGGCGCCGTTGTACCGGACTCGTCATAAGGGAGTCCTCCATCAGCCCCGTGCGAACGGCCCTGGCTAGAGCGGGAGGGCCAGACCGGGCGAGACATCGGGGGAGTGGGCGGGATCGACCGCCGTGTCGAGACGGTAGTAGGCCGCTGCCGCGATCATGGCGCCGTTGTCCGTGCAGAAGGCAGGGCGCGGCACGTAGAGCGGCAGACCGTCCGGCAGCGCGGCGCGCAGCCGCGCCTTGATGGCGGAGTTGGCGGCGACGCCGCCGCAGAGCACCACGGAGGCCACGCGCTGCCGCCGCGCCGCCGCCGCCGTCTTGGTTGCCAGTACGTCGGCCACGGAGTCTTGAAAACCGGCGGCGACGGCGTTGACCCAACCGTCCGCGTTCGCCGCGCCGGGAGCCGTCTGCTCTATGGCCGGCGCTATAGACCCCGCCTCCGTCCGGTCCGGCTGCTCGTCGGCGTGGGCCTGCGTCAGGTGGAGCACCGCCGTTTTTAGCCCGCTGAACGAGAAGTCGTCGTTGCCGCGCAACCAGGCACGCGGCAACGCGATCGCCCCGCGCCCTAGCGCCCGCTCCGCCGCGGCCTGGATGGCCGGCCCGCCAGGGTAGGGCAGGCCCAGCAGACGTCCCACTTTATCGAAGGCTTCCCCCGCCGCGTCGTCGCGCGTGCCGCCTAGGCGCCCGTAACGGCCGTGTCCCGCCATCATCACCAACTCGGTGTGGCCGCCGGAGACGATCAAAATGAGGACGGGGAAGGCCGGCGGAGGCGGTGGAGCATCGTCCTCGGCCAGCCAGGCGGAGTAGATATGCCCTTCCAGGTGGTTCACGGCGATAAAAGGTTTGTCGGAGGCCCAGGCCAACGATCGCGCCAGGTTGTAGCCCACCATGAGCGAACCGGCCAGCCCCGGCCCCACGGTGGCGGCGACGGCGTCGATCTTCTTTAAGCCCAAGCCAGCCTCGTCCAGGGCGCGCATCAGGGCCGGACAGATGTCGTCGAGGTGCCGGCGGCTGGCCACCTCGGGCACGACGCCGCCCGTCGCGGCATGCAGGCCCGTCTGCGACGAGATGACCGAGGACAAGACGATGCGTCCACCGGCCACGATGGCTACGGCCGTGTCGTCGCATGACGTGTCGATGCCGAGGACGTTCATCGCGGCAGGTCCACACCGGCGGCGACCGGCGGCAGCACGCCCGATCGCTCTAGCCGCTCGACGAGCGCGTTCTTCAACGAGGCGTAACGCCTCTGAAAGGCCGCGCCCTGAAGCTCGTCGGTCCACATGATGAGGGCGTCTTCGTTGTTGTCACTGTAGTAGCCCTTGCGCACGCCCGCGTCGTGAAAGCCATATTTGCGGTAGAGGCTCTGCGCGGGCGTATTGGTCACGCGGACTTCGAGCGTTAGCCAGCGCGCGCTGATGTCGAGCGCGGCCTCGATCATGGAGGCCAACAGCAACTCCCCCAGTCCCGACCCACGGAACTCAGGCCGCACGGCAATGGTCGTAATGTGTGCTTCGTCCACGACGAGCCAGAGGCCCGCATAGCCGGCCAGGGTCATCGATCCGCTGGCCCCGCGCCGCCCCAGGCTGAACAGGACGCGCGGCAAGAGACTGCTCAAGAAATGGCGGCGCTCGGAGAGCACGTCCGTGGGCGGCAAGGTGGTCGCGGCGAAGAGGCCGGAGCGGCGCAGCACCACGTAGTGCGCCATGCGGTTGTCGATCAGTTCCTTCCGATAAGCGCTCGACGGCCAGGGCGCGGTAAAGGAGTCGCGCTCGATGGCCATGACCTCGGGCACGTCGTCCAGCAGCATGCGATCGACGCGCACCCGCCGGTCGAGGACGACCGGCTTCTCGCTCTCCACTTTCATCGAGTATTCTTAACCCCTGTCCATGCCGTTATAATAAACGGCGCCCGCTGTTGATATGTTAGCGCGTCGCATCGTTTTTACACATAGGTCTCATGGTTGATCCGTGCGCTTACTGACGGCGCGCGGCAGCGTGATGCCAGGGCGGCGTAGATACAAAGGACGCGGCGTTTCGACCGGCGTCCTGTTATAGCGGTCTAGGGCGAGGCGCGCGAGGGCGCCGATCCTAGCGATCGTGGCATAGGCGGGCGCAATTGTTGTGCCCGCGACCGTCGCGGCGGCCTTCAAGGCGCCCCCCGAGTCTGGCGGGAACGTTCCGCACACCACGGCCCCGCGCGGCAGGCCGTGCATAACAGCGACAGGGTCGCCGATCGCGGGTGCATCGTCCAGCCCTGGGCCGTAGAGGGCGTAGTAGACCTCACCACGTCCGGCGTTGAGCATAGCGCAGACGACGCGGTCGCCGAGCAGCCAGCTAGAGGCCGTGGCCGCGAGGGTCGGCACGCCGATAGCGGGGATGCCTAGGCCGAGCGCGATCCCCTCGGCGGCGGCGATGCCGCCTCGAATGCCGTTGAACGAGCCCGGCCCCGTGGCCACGGCCACGAGCGAGATGTCGTTCTTGGTCAAGCCCGCCGCGTCGAGCGCCGCGCTGGCCAGGGGCAACAGGCCTTCGCTGGTGGGGCGGTGCAGCTTCTGGACGTGCGCGTAGAGCAGGTCGTCTCCGCGCAGGAGGCCGACGCCGAGCAGGTCGGTCGACGAGTCGAGCGCCAGTACCACGGGGACGTCCTCAATGATTTGCGCGTTCATAAGCGGACGGTAGGCCCTGGAACGCCGGGTAGGGAGCGTGGGCCTTTGCCTCCGTCCGCGCGCGCGCTTCGCCGACAAGTGGGGCGCGCGTTCCCAGGATCACCCCTCATCCCGTATGTTCCCCGCAACGCATGAACGTTCACGAGCGATCGGCTCCGGCCACGGCGTCCAGGAGGCGCCGGCTGGCCACGCCGATCGCCTCGACCGTGAGGGTGCGCGCGCCGGAGTTGCTGTCGCCGTAGCGCAACGACAGGCGTAGGTACGACGCGGGCAGCAACTCCGGCGCGTGCGAAGGCCACTCGATCACGCTCACGCCGTCGCCGCCGTCCACGTAGTCGCCGAACTCTAGGTCCGCCGCGCGTGCCGATCCCTCGAAGCGGTACAGGTCGAAGTGGTAGAGAGGAAGGCGTCCGGCGTACTCACGCAGCACCACGAAGGTGGGCGAGACGATCTGATCGGCCACGCCCAGCCCTGCACCGAGACCTTGCGTGAGCGTCGTCTTGCCCGCCCCGAGCGGCCCGTCGAGCACGAGCACGTCGCCTCGACAGGCCGCCTGACCGAGGCGACGTCCCAGCGCCTGCATGGCTGGGGCGTCCGCGACGATTAGTGTGAGAGGGGGCGTCCCTATTGTCGAGTTGGTGTCGGAATCCATGCGCCGGGTCTAGGCCAGCGTCCCCACGGGCAGCGGGCCGAGGGCGATGCCGACGGAGTGCGCGGAGAGCGGCAGACGGTCGAGCAGCGCGCGGCAGGAGGCCACGCTCACGCTCTCGATGCCTTGCTCCACTTCCTCCAGGGTCTCCAAGCGGCCCAACGAGAGCCACGAGTCGATCAAGGAGAGCATGCGGCGGTTAGTGCTCTCGCCCTCCATCACCACGCTCGTGCCGAGCTTGGTCTTGGCGCGGCGCAGCTCCTCCTCGGTCACACCATCGGCCTGGAGCTTCTCCACCTCCCGGCGCACCGCCGCCAGGGTCTCCTCGGCCTTGCCCGGCTCGGTCGTGGCGTAAACGATCAAGACGCCGGAGCCGTCGAGCGCCATGTACTGCGCGCCCACGCTCTCGGCCAGACCGGTCTCGCGCACGCCCCAGAACAGGCGCGACCCGGTAGAGTCGCCCAGGATCGCGCCCAGCACTTCGGCCGTATAGCGATCGTCGTCGCTGCGCGAGACGGAGCGCAGCGCCAACGCGATCATCTCCTGCTGCATGTCGTCCTTGGCGACCGTCTCGAACGAGGGCGGCGGCGCTACGTCAGTGGTCGTGCGTCCGGCGTCGCCGGCCCCCCACGCGCCGCAGAGCGACTCGACCTGCGCCACGACCGTATCCCAGTCGAACTTGCCGGCGATGGAGAACAAGATATTGTTGGCCTGGTAGCGGCGCGACCAGTACGCGCGCATCTCGTCGACCTTGAGGTTCGTGATCGTCTCGTTAGTGCCGAGCGTGCGGTGGGAGAGCGTGTTGCCGGCGAAGTAGCGGTCGAGCAGCCTGTCGAACAAGACCGCGTTGGGCATGTCCTCGTAGCGCGCGATCTCCTCGAGAATGACGCCGCGTTCCTGCTCGAAATCCTCCGTGGTCAGGGCGGGCCGCATCATCTCGGCCAGCAACTGCACCAGGGCAGGAAGCTCGTCGTCGAGCACCTTGCCGAAGTAGTAAGTCAACTCCAGCCAGGTGCCGGCGTTGTTCTCCGCGCCCATCTCCTCGAAAGCCTCGTTGATGTCCGACCACGAGCGCCCGCTCGTGGTGCCCTTGAACATCATGTGCTCGAGAAAGTGCGAGACGCCCATGATGGAAGGATCCTCGTCGCGCGCCCCTGTGTTGACATAAAAACAGGCCGAGGCTGACTGCACGCTGGGGATGGACTGGCCAAGCAGCGTCAGGCCGTTGGCCAGTTTGTGCGTGTAGAACTGGCCTTTCGCGGGCGTCTCTCCGGCCGCCTGGGCCAGTGCCTCACTAGAAATCGCCACCAAGAAGCTCCTCTCGACTACGCGGGCCAATAGCAGTGAGCACGATGTTTTCGGTCATGCCCAACGACGCCGCCACGCGCGCTATATCCTCGGTCGTCACCTGATCGATCAGGTCTTTAATTTCGTCGAGCGTGCGGATGTGGCGCTCGTAGAGCCAGCCGGAGGCAATGGCCCCGCGTCGCGCGCCCGAACTCTCGCTGCGCATGATGACGCGGCTCTTGAGCAGCGTCTTGGAGCGACGCAACTCGTCCTCCGTCACGCCGCTCACCGCCAGCTTGCCGAGTTCGTCGCGCACCACCTGGACGGTCTGGTCTGCCTTCTCCGGCACGGTGCCGGCGTAGACCTGGAGCATACCCACGTCGCGTAGGGGAGTGAAGTAGGCGCCGACGCCGTAGGCTAAAGAGCGTTTCTCGCGCACCTCCACGAACAGACGTGAGTTCATCGAGCCGCCCAGCGTGGTCGCCATGAGGGCCACGGCGTAGTAGTCCGGCGAGGTGATGCCGACCGCCGGGACGGCGATGCCGATGTGCTGCTGCTGCGTATCTTTATGCACCACCACGGCGTGTTTCACCGGTGCGGGCGGCGCGGGCATATCCTCGGACTCGCCGGCCGGCCAGTCTTGGCACAGATCCTCGATCTGGGCGACTACGCGGTCGAAATCGAACTTGCCGGCGATAGAGAACAGCACGGCCCCCGCGCCGTAGCGTCGCCGCCAGTAGGTCTGAAGGTCGGTGCGCGTAAGCGAGGAGATCGAGTCGGTCGTGCCCGTGACCTCGTTGCCGAGTGGGTGGCCGCGGAAATACTCGCGGCGCAGCAGGTCGAGCACCTTGCGCATCGGCTCGTCCTCGGCCTGCGCGATCTCTTGCAAGATGCGATCGCGCGCCTTGGGGATCTCGTCTTCAACAAAGCCAGGATGTAAGACTACGTCGGTCAGTAACTCGACGGCTTTCTCCAGGTTGCGGCCCAACAGGGAGGCGGAGAACGAGGTGAATTCCGTGCCCGCGCCCGATCCCGTACCCGCGCCGATGTCCTCGAACGCCTCGGTCAGCGCTTGCACCGAGCGCGTCTGGGTGCCCTGAAAGCCCAGAGACTCGACAAAGTGCGAGATGCCGGACTCGTCGAGCGTCTCGTCGCGCGCTCCGGCGACGATAGTGTAGCCAAGGGCGACGGATTCGACGCCTTCCATCGGTTGGGCCACGATCTGCAGGCCGTTGGCCAGACGATGCCGTGGGAATAACGTTTCAGATGTCTCGACGACGGTCATCCATTCCTCCGCTAGTATCCGCGCGCGCGATCGACAGCCGTAAGAAGAGGCTCGCCGCGACGCAGACAGTCCAGGTTGGCGAGAAAAACGTTGACGGCGCGCTCGACATAGTGCTCCGACCGGCCGCTCACGTGCGGTGTGATGATGACGTTCGGCATCTCCCAGAGGGGGCTGTCGGACGGCAAAGGCTCCTCGGCGGTTACGTCGAGCCCGACGCCGCCAAGGCGTCCAGCGCGCGCCGCGTGGATCAACGCATCCTCATCTATAATCTTACCACGAGCGATATTGATCAGCAGCGCGCCGTCCTTCATCGCCTCCAGCGCCGCGCCATCGATCATATGCTCCGTATCCGGCGTGAGCGGGGCGCAGACCACCACCGCGTCGGCCTCGCCGAGGAGCGCGTGCAACCGGTCGAGCGGCTCGGCCCGGTCGGGCTCCAGGTTTAGCGCGGGCACCGCCGGCTCGTCCACGAACGCCGTCGCGCTGGCGATCTCTAGAACCGTCCCTTTTGTTATCGAGGGGGCGACCATCACGACGCGCATCCCAAAGGCTTTGGCGAGGTGCGCCACGGCGCGTCCGATGTGCCCGTAGCCGACGAGGAGCAGGGTCAGGCCGTAGAGTTCGCGCGGCGCAATGTCCACTCTGTCGTCGCTCGTGGCCTCACGCAGCCAACGGTGGCGGCGCTGCGCGGCTACGTAGTCGGGTAGGGAGCGGTTGAGCGCCAGCAGCAGCATGAGCGTGTGCTCGGCGATCTGGACGCCATGCACGCCCGAGGCCGTCGCCAGCGTTACGTCGCTCCGCCAGAGCGGGTGCGCCCTCAGCCACTCGACCCCGGCGCTCGACAACTGGAAAAAGCGCAGGTGCGGGACAATCTGCAGCACGTCGTCGGGCACGCGGCCGCCGAAGATGACGTCGACCGTGCCGATCTCCGCAGGCGGCGCATCCTCGGTCCAGATGACAGGCGGCGCGCCCGTCGCCTCCTCGATCCGCTCGAGCTGGTCGGGCCGCGCGGCCAGCTCCGGCCAGTACACCCCTACACGCAGCTTTGTCGCCGTCTCTCCGTCGTCGCCCATCGTCTACACTCTCCTTTTCCATCAGATCCTTAAAGAGTATATGACGACGCCCCCTGCCTTATCGGCCTGGTACAGATATCGAGGGAAAGCTGCCTTCAGGCACAGCGCGGCGTCGCTAGAAGTACGACAATGGACATTCTCGACCTACTTAAGTAAAGCGAGACGAGAAACAGACCGAAAGGCTCACGTTGATGAGCGACGCCTACTACGTCAATGGACCGCCTTGCTCTAGTGATGATCCCACGCGTGCGTCCCTCACGTGCGTGTCGCCCGCTTAAGAAGCGATGCGGCAACTCGACGCCTGCGTCGGTTGGCGGGCGCGGTCGGTTACGACGGCTTTTCGCCGTGCGTGACGGGCGGTAGGGTCTCCATCTCGTGGTCGGTCAGCAGGCGCGAACGGATGAGGAAGCGCACGCCCTCGGGCGCCTCGAGCGAGAAGCCGCCGCCACGTCCGGGCACCACGTCGACGGTAAGGTGCGTGTGCTGCCAGTAGGCGAACTGCGACTCGCTCATGTAGAAGGGCGTGTCGTCCACATCGCCGAGGTACACGTCGGACTGGCCGAGGCGGAACTCGCCAAGGGGGTAGCACATCGGCGACGATCCGTCGCAGCAGCCGCCGGACTGGTGGAACATCAACGGCCCGTTGACGGCCCTAAGCTTCTCCAGCATCGCCTCGGCCGAAGGCGTAATGTCGACCCGTGTGTAGGTCGAGGTTTGTGTCTCCATGATGGTTCCCTTCCGCATAAAAAGCGGGGGAAGGGCGCCGCCCTTCCCCCTTGGCGACCGATCCCGTGCGCGCGGCCTAGAAGAAGCCCATGCGGTTAGGATCGTAGCTGACCAGCATGTTCTTGGTCTGCTGGTAGTGGTTGAGCATCATCAAGTGGTTCTCACGTCCGACGCCCGACTGCTTGTAGCCCCCGAACGCGGCGTGCGCCGGATACAGGTGGTAGCAATTGACCCAGACACGCCCCGCCTGGATGCCGCGGGCGGTGCGGTAAGCCGTATTCATATCGCGACTCCACACGCCCGAGCCGAGGCCGTAGAGCGTGTCGTTGGCGATGGAGAGAGCGTCCGCGTCGTCCTTGAAGGTCGTGACCGAGACGACAGGGCCGAAGATCTCTTCCTGGAAGACGCGCATGTTGTTCGCGCCCTTGAAGATCGTCGGTTCCACGTAGTAGCCGCCGGCCAGATCACCTTCCATCTGAGCGCGCTTGCCGCCGGTCAGCACCTCGGCTCCTTCTTTGGCTCCGATGTCGAAGTAAGACAAGATCTTCTCAAGCTGGTCGTTGGACGCCTGCGCGCCGAGCATAATAGTAGGGTCGAGCGGGTTGCCCTGCGTGATGGCCTTGACGCGCGCCAGCACACGCTCCATGAACGGCTCGTAGATCGACTCCGCGATAAGCGCGCGAGACGGGCAGGTGCAGACTTCTCCCTGGTTCAAGGCGAACATGGCGAAGCCTTCGACGGCTTTGTCGAGGAACGCGTCGTCCTTGGCCATCACATCGGCGAAGAAGATGTTAGGGCTTTTTCCGCCAAGCTCGAGCGTGACGGGGATGAGGTTCTCCGAGGCGTACTGCATGATGAGGCGTCCGGTCGTGGTCTCACCGGTAAAGGCGACTTTGCCGACGCGCTTGTTCGAGGCCAGCGGCTTGCCGGCTTCCACGCCGAAGCCGTTGACGACGTTGAGCACGCCGGCGGGCAGTAGGTCGCCCACTAGGTCCATCAACAACAGAATCGAGGCCGGGGTCTGCTCGGCGGGTTTAAGCACCACGCAGTTGCCCGCGGCGAGCGCGGGGGCCAGCTTCCAGACCGCCATGAGGATGGGGAAGTTCCAGGGGATGATCTGACCGACCACGCCGATCGGCTCCTTGAAGTGGTAGGCGACCGTGTCGTTGTCGATCTGGCTGACGCCGCCTTCTTGCGCGCGGATCGCTCCGGCGAAGTAGCGGAAGTGGTCGATGGCGAGGGGGATGTCGGCGGCCAGCGTCTCGCGCACGGCCTTGCCGTTCTCCCAGGCCTCGGCGATGGCCAGCATCTGGAGGTTCTGCTCCATGCGGTCCGCGATCTTGAGCAAGATGTTGGAGCGCTCGGTGACGCTGGTGCGTCCCCAGGCATCGCGCGCGGCGTGTGCGGCGTCGAGAGCCTTCTCGATGTCCGGCGCCGTCGAGCGCGCGACCTTGCAGAAAGCCTTGCCGGTCACGGGAGTGATGTTGTCGAAGTATTGCCCATTGGCCGGGGCGACCCACTGTCCACCGATAAAGTTGTCGTACTGCGCGCGAAACGTAACCGGGCTGCCGGCGTTGTTGGGCTGCGCGAATGCTTTAGGTCGGTCCTGAACCACCATATTACCGCATCTCCCTTGAGGGTAAATCGTCGGGTCGCGCCCACGTGGGCTCCGTCATCCTCGACGCTCCCTCATACCTACAGTAGACCCATCGCGCCCAGCCGTCAAGCAGGTAGAGAGTTCCGCGGGGGCGTTTCGTTGTGAGGCCAAAGAATAGCGGCGAGGAGGCAAGCGGTTTCTCGCCGCTTCTTCTTACTGTTGGCGCGTGGAAGCCAAGACGGTCGCCTGTGTTTAGTCGATTTTCTTAAGCTCGCCGGGCTTGTGCGCGGCCTCGGCGCCGGTCTTGTCGCTCTTGACCAGATACTCAGGATTGTCTTCCGAGGCCGCGACGTGGTGCTTCTTAATGTCCAGCGGCTCGGTCAACTTCTTCTCGACCGTCCCCTCGATTTTGCCCGGACCGTTCCACTCCACGTGGTCGCCCTTTTTAAGATCGTCCGCCATAAGAGATCGTCCTTCCGTCTTTCCGTCGTTTCCCGCGCCGCACACGTCGCACACGTCGCGCGTATCTCCCAGCGCGTACCCTGTAGATGGCGCTAACATAAAGGTACCCGGAGCATGCACCTACGCAAGGGAAGGGAAGAGCAGATGCGGTTAGAAGGACAAGTCGCCATCGTCACGGGCAGTGGGACGGGCATCGGCAAGGCCATCGCCATCGCCATGGCGGCCGAAGGGGCTAGCGTTGTGGTCGATTACGTGGGTAAATCGGACGGCGCGGACGACACCGTGGCCACGATCGGCAAGGCGGGCGGCAAGGCCACGGCCGTCGCGGCGGACGTCAGCAACCCTGACGAGGTCGCGCACCTGATCGCGACCACGGTCGCGACGTACGGGCGCCTGGACATCATGGTCAACAACGCCGGCATCGAGCAGAAGCATCCCTTTCTAGAGATGCCGCTGGAGGTCTGGAACAAGATCATCGCCGTCGACCTCACTGGCCCCTGGCTGGGTTGCCAGACCGCCGCCCAGCAGATGGTCAAACAGGGCGATGGCGGCCGCATCATCAACATCTCCTCGGTGCATGAAGATCTGCCCATGCCCACCAACGCGCCCTATTGCGCGGCTAAGGGCGGGCTGCGTATGCTGACCAGGACGATCGCGGTGGAGCTAGCGCCGTATAAGATCACGGTGAATAACATCGGCCCCGGCGCGATCTACACGCCGATCGACGCCGACATCCAGGCCCAGCCCGAGGTGGAGAAGCAGTTGATGGCCGAGATTCCGCTTGGCCGCTGGGGCAAGCCCGAGGAGGTGGCTGGGCTGGCCGTCTTCCTAGCCTCGAGCGACGCTGCCTATATCACCGGCTCGACCTACTTTATCGACGGCGGCATGCTGCGCCAGGCCGGCAGCCTCTAACGTCTATGGGGATCACGATGACCACGACGTCCGCGCTGCGGGCGTCGCTGCCTAGCGCGTCCTCTCTTATCGTGGTCGACGCACGGCCAGCCGCGGACTACGCGGTCGGCCACGTACCGGGGGCGATCTCCTTAGAGTGGGAGGAGTGGTGCGGCGCCCCGCCGGGTGAGGCTGCTCCCGTCTTGTTCGAGCCGGGTTACTGGGGAGCTTTGCGCGAGGCTCCGGCGTCCTGGTGGGCGGAGAGCTTGTCGGCCAAGGGTCTTGCCTCCCATAAGCCCATCGTCGTCTACGCCGACAGCGTGGTCTCGAAGGGGCGCGAGGGCCGCATCGCCTGGATGCTGCTCTACCTCGGCGCGGACGATGTGGCGCTGCTCGACGGCGGTTGGCAGGCTTGGCTGGAGGAAGGCGGCGCCGTGGAGGAAGGTGTGGGTCATATGCCCACGCCGGCCGCTTTCGTCGTCTCGTTCGCGATGGAACGCCGCTGGACGCAAGGGCGCACCATGGAGGCGTATCACCAGGGACGTTTGCCGCTCCTGGTCGACACGCGCACGCTGCCGGAGTTCGAGGGCGACTGCTACGACTATCTGCCGCGCAAGGGCCGCCTGCCCGATTCCATCCTGTTCCCGTTCGCGGCCCTGTTCGACGGCGAGCGGTTCTTCGTGGGGCGCGACCTCTACCTGTCGCGCTTGCCGGAGCCGATGGCCGCGCCAACCCCGTACGGCAAGCTGACCTACTGCGAGGTGGGGGTGCGCGCCAGCCTGGCCGCGCTGCTGCACGAACTCTACACTGGCGAGGGCGTCGGCGTGTTCGACGGGTCGCTGATCGAGTGGGCGCTCGCCGCCGACCTGCCCGTCGTCGGACCGTCCTACGTCTGAGCGGCGGCTGCTGGCGTAGGCGGCTTGGCCGCGCTCCCTCTCACGAGACGTCTCTTCCTCTGGCTAAGACGCGGCGTCTGTCGTGCCGCGTCGCCTATCCAATCGATGCGGCGGCGGACATCAGGCCAATAGCCGTGACGGTCAGAGCGAGGCCGGCGAGGGACCAGCCCCGCGCTCCGCGTCCGTCGCCTCCGGCAGCCAGGCGCACGAGCGCGGGGCGCAGCGCGCCGTCCCCGACGCCGAACAATACGACCGCTATCCCGATGGCCGCGAGCACGAGGGCGCCCCAACGAGAGCCGAAAAGATGATCGTAGCCGTTCGTGCGTCCAATCAGCACCACGCCGAACCCGATCACGAGCGTGCCCGCGTAGGTTCCAGCGCGTACGGTCGCGACGGCGACGCGGCCGACGGCCTCATTCGCCCCTTTCATCGTAAGAGGAACGATGACGAAGGCAAGCATGGTATAGCTTCCCGTCCAGACCGCCGCCCCTACGATGTGCCCGTAGAGGAGGAGCCAGCCAACCACGTCATTCACCGCCGCGTCCGCTTGCTCTGGAGAGAGCCCGAGGCGCCCTCTGATCGGCCTGAAGACCTCTCCGCGTGATGATCCTGTCTCCGATGAGCGTGCCGATAGGACCGGCCGTGACCAGAATGAGCGCTGGGAACCACCATCCCCAGAGCCCGTCGAGCGCGGCGGTTCCGGCGGTCGCGAGCAAGATGAGAAAGTTGACGCCGTGCAGCGGTCCCAGGAGGTGAACGACGTTCTTCGCCCCGGCGAACGCCGAGGCCACGAGCGCGACGAGCAGAACGGCGTCCACGAGGGCGAGCAGGCGCAAGAGACGCAGGCGCTGATCCACCCGCGCCGCTTGGCCAGAGACGGGTGTGGTCATGAGCGGCGTCATGATGCCGCGACCTCCGTCGCTCTGCGGCCTGTCACCTTCGACGCAGGCAGCAGGCCCGCTTGCGCCGTACCGTTGAGCGTGTCGCCGACGAGGGTCACGTCGAACGTGAGTGTCAATCTCATGGGCTTGGTTATAGCCTGTCTCCAGATGAGCCGGTCGCCGTCGAGGACCGGGTCGATTAGCGCCGTTGTCTCGGCGCCGCCTTTAGCGATTCCCGCGACCATGCCGTCTGTCTCGGTGAGGTCCAGTACGACGAATTGCTTGCCGATCGGGGTAGCGATCGTGACGTTCCAGGAGCCGGCGATAGACATGGTGTTCCTTTGTCCTTATCATGTGATTCGTGACCTTACGCGCGTCCCACGTCTATCGACGTAGGAGGACATAGCAGTGAGGGTGGGTGCGTCGGCGCTTAGAAGGCCACGGCCTCGAGCCCGCCGCTCCGCCAGACGGTTCCGCGCCGCTCATACTCGAAAATCTCTTCCACGGCGAAGGCGATGCGGGGACCGAGCGTGCGGTCGAGTAGATAGAGCGCGAGGTCCAGGCCGGAGGTGACGCCGCCGGACGTCACCAGATCACCGTCGTCGACTACGCGCGCCTTGACGGGGATGGCGCCGGTCGCGGCGAGGACGTCCATGCCCATGTGATGGGTCACGGCGTGACGACCATCGAGTAGGCCGGCCATGGCCAGTGCAAGGGAGCCGCCGCACACGGTGGCGACGGTGACTTTCGGATTGTCCAGAGCCTTGCGCATCAGATCTGGCAGGCCTGTCTCTTGCGTTCGCGCCAGTAGGACCGGGATCGTATCGACCTCAGGACCCTCTTCAGGCGGGCTAAACGGCCCAGACGCCCCTGGCACGATAATCAGATCGGCGACGTCTGGGTCCAGCAAGGCCGTGGCGTGCAGGACGAGTCCGCCTGATCCACTTACGACCTCTCCTGGCCCGTGTACTGAAACCAGCTCCACGGTCAAGGCGCCGCCCGCGAAGGCGCCGCCCGCGTACAACACTTCATAGGGGGCGACGACATCGAGAGGGTCGAAGCCGTCGAACAACACGATCTGGGCGCGCACCATGTCAAGATCCTTTCGCGGTAAAGACTTTATGAAACAGGACGTCGGGGCTCCATCTCCTTCAGCGTAGGGCGCAGGCGTCCGAATAAGAAGTGGCAAGATGGCCATAGATCAACGAATTAGCGCCAAAGTAGATGTAGGCTATGGGCGCGGCAGCTTGCGTCGGACAAAGGGTCACATTCACTGGTCGAGAGCTGTTGGCGAAAAACAAGTGAGTTGGTACAGTAGTGCCATGCACACTGTTGCCGTTCTCGCCCTGGATGGAGTCGTCGCGTTCGACCTATCCATGCCGATCGAGGTGTTTGGGCGGGTCCGTCTGCCAGATGGACGGGCGCCCTACCGCGTCCGCGTCTGCGCGCCCGGCGATGAGATCGACGCTGGCGCGTTTACCTTGCGGACGCCCTGGCGTCTGGACGCGCTGGCCGAGGCGGATACGATCATCGTGCCCGCGCTGGCCGACGTGACCGCGCCGATCCCCACGGATGCCTTGAGCGCGTTGCGATCCGCGGCGTCGAACGGGGCGCGCCTGGCGTCGATCTGCGCGGGCACGTTTATCCTGGCCGCCGCCGGCTTGCTAAACGGCCTGCGCGCCACGACCCACTGGGCGGCCGCGGACGCGCTGGCGCGCCTCTATCCCACGGTGGACGTCGACGCGAACGTCCTCTTTGTCGACAACGGCCAGATCCTCACCTCGGCGGGCGCCGCGGCGGGACTCGACCTTTGCCTGCATATGATTCGCCGCGATCATGGCTCCGCCGTGGCGGCCGATGCCGCGAGAACGTCGGTCATGCCCTTGGAGCGCGCGGGCGGACAGGCGCAGTTTATCGTCCACGAGCCGCCCACCTCGGATGGCGCGACGCTCGAACCGCTGTTGCGCTGGATGGAAGAGAACGCGCACCGGGAACTCGCGCTCGTCGACATCGCGGCCAAGGCCATGATGAGCCCCCGCACCCTCAACCGCCGCTTCCGTGAACAGACGGGCTCGACGCCGCTGCATTGGCTGCACCGCTCCCGGCTTCGCCAGGCCCAGTACCTGCTTGAAACCACCGATCACTCGGTCGAGCGCATCGCGGGGCAGGTCGGCTTCGGGTCGACGACGACGTTCCGCGACCGCTTTAAGGGCCTCGTCGGGGCCAGCCCACAAGCCTACCGACGCGCCTTCCGGGGGACGGGCGCGTCGTAACGCAGACGCACGACGTTCAACGCCCCCTGACCGTTGTCGCCGCGCGCAGGTTTGGAGGTCTCTTTAGACGTGGTACAACTACAGGGGTGTCGGGTTGAAGGCGCTGAGATGTATGAGGATAGGAACGTGGCCGAGTCGATTCGATTGACGTCGCTCTCGCACACCGCCGGTTGAGCCAGCAAGGTCAGCCCCTCTGACCTGGCGCACGTGTTGCGCCGCTTGCCGCCGCAAACCGACCCCAACCTACTCGTCGGGACGAATACGTCCGACGACGCGGGCGTCTACCGCTTGTCCGCCGATCTGGCCCTCGTGCAGACGGTAGACTTCTTCACACCCGTGGTGGATGACCCCTACTGGTTCGGCGCCATCGCGGCGGCCAACGCCCTCTCCGACGTGTATGCCATGGGCGGCACGCCTCTGACCGCCCTCAACCTGGTGGGTTTTCCCATGGACACGCTGCCGCTCGACGTGCTCTTCGAGATCCTGCGCGGTGGGGGCGACAAAGCGCGCGAGGCTGGCGTCGCTATCGTCGGCGGGCACACGGTGGACGATCCTGAGCCGAAGTTCGGACTCTCCGTCACCGGCACGATCCATCCCGATCGCATCATCACCAACGCCGGTGGGCGCGACGGCGACGTGCTGGTGCTGACCAAGCCGCTTGGCTCGGGCATCGCGACCACGGCGATCAAGCGCGACATCGCGCCAGCGGGCTTGACCGAGGAGGTCATCGCTGTGATGGCTATGCTCAACCGTGTCGCTGGCGAGGCCATGGCCACGGTGAGGGCGCACGCGGCGACGGACGTCACGGGCTTTGGTTTCCTGGGCCATCTGGGCGAGATGGCGGCGGGCGCGGGCCTGCAAGCCGTCGTCTACGCCGGCGCCGTACCGCTCTTGCCGGGCGTGCTCGACCTCGCGGCGCAAGGCGTCGTGCCGGGAGGGTCCAAACGCAATCTGGAGTCGCTTGATGGACGCCTCACGGTCGACGAGGGCGTCTCGGACGCCTTGCGCCTCGTCTTGGGCGACGCGCAGACGAGCGGCGGCCTGCTCATCGCCGTTTTGCCGCACGAGGTGGAAAAGCTCCAGACGGAGCTTCGCGCGCGCGGCGCCCTCGCCGCCGTGGTCGGCAGGCTGCAAGCCGGGGCGCCCGGTCGCCTCCACGTCGCCGCCGGGGCCACGGCCTGACCGGCGGAGCATAGGGGGACAGCTCTGACGGGCCGCGCGACGAAGAGCGATAAAAGCGCCGATCGTATAGCCCCTAGAGAACAGGGGAACGCTCTGCTCGCGGCCCTGTAGTAGAGGCAGGCGATCTTTTACGGTCGGGGAGTCCGGCCTGAGGCGACGTTGACGACGGCGGGTAAGCAAATGGCCCCTGCGTCCTCGTGCGCGCGATAAGCCGCCACGATCTCGCTTGTCACGGCGTCTCGCATAGCGACCGAGAGGGCGTCGAGCCGCGCCGCGCTCGACCCCGACATGGCGCGGCGTCCGGCCCAGGCCTCTTCGGCTGAGCCCGGCCACGAGAGCGTTATAGGACGTGCTTCTTCTACGACGTCGACGAAGCCCGCGCGCGTCAGGGCTTCCGAGAGCGCCCCCGGACGCGCGAAGGTGCATGGCCCGTTCTCGCGCTCGATCGGCGGCGACGCGGGAACGTGGTGGGCAAAGGCGTCGTCCACGATAGTGAAAAAGGGATTGCGCGCCGCCGGTCCCCAGACCACGAAGGCGACGATGCCGCCCGGACGCAGCACGCGCCGGACCTCGCGCAGGGCCGCGGCGGGGTCGTGGAAGTGCGCGAGGCCGAAACGGCAGGTCACGGCGTCGAAGGCGTCGTCGAACGCGGGGATATGCTCAGCCGGCGCGACGCCGAAGGTCATGTTGTGCAGCCCACGCGCCTGCGCTTCGTCCTGGGCGGAGCCCACCATCGCCGCCGAGGCGTCCGTGGCCGTCACATGCCCCTCGATCCCCACGAGGGCGGCGATGGTCAGGGCCGGTTGCCCCGGTCCGCAGGCCAGGTCGAGCACGGTCCGGCCTGGAACGATGCCCGCTGTCGCGACGATCAGCGCCGTGGCCTCGGCAGTCTGCGCGTCCCACTGGGCGCGCCAGGTGCGCCAGGGCGCGGCACGGTCGCCCCAAGAGCGCGCCGTAGAAGGCTCGGATGCTGGCCGTTCGTTCGTCATAACGCCTATAGTGTACCGGCGCGAGACGCTCAGGCAGGGACAGGTCTACCCTTTTTGACAGAGGGCGTAGTGGTAGTGTCCGTCGGTCCATCGCCGGATGCGGCCCCAGGGCTGGGAGGAGATAAGCGCGGCGAACTCGGCGCCGGTCATAACGGAGGTTTGTGCCGGCTCGATCCGTCGCGGCGACTCTAACCCGGACACGGCGTCGGCGGCGCCCACACAGAGACGCATGACCTGAAGCGGCAGCGCCGCGAGCAGCGGAGCACGTGGCTCGGCAATGAAGCAACGGCCGTCAGTTTCAAGCACACGGTAGGTCTCGCTCAGCGCCTGTGTCCGCCGCGGCAAGATCATGAAGATGCGCGAGGCGATCACGGCGTCGAACGTTTCCGCCGCCCAGTGCAGCGCGTGGACGTCGCCTTGCACGAAGCGGCAGTTGTCCAGCCCCGCTTCTTGCGCCCTTTGTCGCGCGCGATGAAGTTGCTGCTCCGAGCGATCCACGCCCACGGCGTCGACGTGGTGGAAAAGCTCGGCGAAGCGGCGCGTGTACACGCCGGGCCCGCAGCCAAGTTCGAGCAGGCGGCTGCCGCGTCTCGGCCGCCCCTCAGGCCAGAGGGCCTGCATAATGCGCGCGGTGTCGTCGCGAAACAGGTTTTCGCGGCAAAAAGCATAGAGCCAGGGCCCACGGTCGAAGATGGTCGCCAGCCCTACCGCGTCGCCCTCCGCATGGACGGTGGCGCTATCGATCGTAGGTCGGCGCCGCCGGGAAATGACGCGTCGACGCCAGGCGCTGCTGCGGTGGCCGGACCGTCAGCGACGGGAGCGTATACCCTCATCGTATTACCGGCGTTGGGACAGACGTTGCTCTATGAACCATGCGCTTCTCACGCAGCGTCTCGGCGGCGGCGGCAAAGTAGTCGCGGATCTCGCCCTGTCCCTTGATCCAATCGAGGTAGCGTCCTACCCCCTCCTGAAGGTCGACGCTCGGCTCGTAGCCTATCGAGCGCAGGCGCGAAATGTCGGCGTAGAGGCTGCGCATCTCGCCCGGCCTGAACTCGCCAGGGATGTCCACCTCGATCGACGCGCCCACTGCCTCGATCACGGCCTCTGCTACCGCGCGGATGGTGCGCGGCGTTCCTGTCCCGACGTTGACCGGCAGGCCGTCGAGCTTGTCCGTCGTGGCCACCATCAGGTTGGCGCGAGCGACGTCTTCCACGAAGCAGAGGTCGCGTATCTGGCCGCCGTCCTCGAACAACAGCGGCGGCAGGTCGTTGAGCGCGCGCGTGGCGAAGATGGCGATGACGCCGGTATAGGGGTTGAAGATGGATTGCCGTGGGCCGTAGGTGCAGGCGTAGCGCAGCGCCACGGCGGGGATGCCCGTCTGTTTGCTCCAACTTAGAGTGAGGCGTTCCTGGTCAACCTTGGTGATGGCGTAGGTCATGTCGGCGCCGATGGGCGCGTCTTCGGGCGTCGCGGCCGGCGTCGTCGCCTCGCCGCAGAGGGGGCAGTACACGTTCCAATCACCCGCGCTGAGGCGGTCGAGCGTGCGCGTGGCGGGGTAGACGAGGCCGTGGCGGGAGCAGAGCACGGCGCCCTCAGTGTAGACCACTTGCGACGAGGCCACGACGACCTTCTTAACCGGGAGGTTCTCGTCGCGGATGACTTCGAGGATCTGCGCCGTGCCGAACGAGTTGACCGAGACGAACTTAGTGATCTCCGGCATATAGCCGCCGTAGGCCGCTTGATGGAAGACGACGTCGATCCCGTCGAGCGCGTCTACCACGGTCGCGCGGTCGCGGATGTCGCCGCGCACGAACTGCGCGTGAGGCGAGAGCCAGGGCGGAGCGCCATTGCGGTGCGTTTGAGGCTCCAGGCTGTCGAGGATGCGCACGGACCACCCCTCGCGTAAGAGGAGGTCCACCAGATGCGACCCTATTAAACCTGCCCCGCCAGTGACGAGCGCACGGCGACCACTCGACGCTTTCCCTTCCATCAGACCTTTCCTTTCTCGCTGTCTCACCAGCGCCAAACGGTTAGAACACTAGTCCAACCTCGACGATAGGAGGCATGCACTCCCTTCATGACGACAGCCATGCATAGCACTGTGAAGGGCAGCACATATAGGCCTTCGCTTCTTGTAGCCGGAGAGGGTCAGGCTTGGATAGTCGCCATGACCTCGTGGCAGCCTGTCGCGCCTTGTGGGTCCGTCATCGTGATCTTGGCCGTCTGGACGGCGCCGGTCCCATCCGTGGCGCGCACGACCAACTTATATGTCGCGGTGGTCAATGGACGCCAGTCGTAGCGCCAGAGCGCCCACGTCAGCCTCGACTCCTTGTAGACGATTGACGCTTCGTGCCAGGTTTGGCCGCCGTCGGTGCTGACCTCGACGCGCGCGACGCCGCGATCCGCAGCGAAGGCCACGCCCGCCATCTGCACCACCGGCGTCTCGAGACGCCAGTCGTCAGTCTCCCTGCCCAGATCGATGTGGGGGTCGATCAGGTTCTTGGTGACGACGTAGAACTTGTCGCTGGGCGTGAGCGGGTCGATGTGCGGGCCCAGCGCCGTGGCGCCGTCGTAGCCGAAAGCGCCCGTGGCGTAGAGGCGGCGGATGGAGTCTCCTGCGATCGCGGCGAGACCGACGCCGAGGATGCCGGTCACGAAGGTGCGCCGGCCGCGATGACGAGCACGACGCCGTAGGCCACGAAGCCGGCTAGGAGAGCCTCCGACGTCGTCATAGCGGCGACCTCGGGCCGTTCGCCGCTGTAGCCGGCCACAAGTACGGGGTTAAAGACGAGGAGTAAGACGACCCAGATCACGGCCACGGCGACAACCACGAAGCCAATGGCCCGCGTACTCAAGCCAAGCGGCAGACGGTTGTCTGGCGCCTTCGCGACCTGAGCGCCGACGATGGAGGCGTAGATCACACCGATCGCGGCGCCGACGACGAACTGGCCCAGGAACGTGGCGAAAAAGGCCACTGTCTTGGCCGTGTTCGACCCTCCGAAGATATTGAGAATGTTGATGAATACGCTGACGGGCACGAAGGGGAGAAAGCGGTCCGGCGCCAGTTCACCCAGTAGTGAGGCGCCGATGTTGAGGCGAACGATCCCTTGCACGGCAGTCAGGGCCAGCGCCGCGATAAAGCCGGCTAGCGCTCCCTCGCGTCGTAGTCTCCGGCGTTCAGCTTTGGTCATCGTCTTTTCCTCTCCCCTCTTTCTCTTTGTTCGCGCTGCCCCATCGACGCTGATCGCTCTCGCCTTTATGATGGCGCGGCGCGGTTGTCGACGGAAGCGTCCACGCTCACGTCTTTGTCCAATCCCAGCGCCGCCAGGGCGGCTCGCGTGTGCGTCAGGTCGTCTTGCTCGGCCACGCGTCGCCGCAGCAGCGGTAAATCGTCGGGACCGTCCACGTCGAACGTTTCGTCTAAGATCGCTACGCTCAGCCTGGCCGCCGCCGCGCGCGCGAGGATGTCGTCGAGGGCGCTGCGCGTGCTCATGGTCACGCCGCTCAACACGTCGTGCCAGCCGCGCATACCCAGTAGGTAGTAGCCCCCGTCGTGCGTCGGGCCGACGACGATGTCGTGCGTGTCCAGGGCCGCCCCCGCCGCCGCGACCGTGGCCACGGAGAGATGCGGCGAGTCGGACGCCGTCACCATGAACGTCTTTTCGCCACGCTCCGCCGCCCCACGAAGCAGCGCTTGTTGCCGCTCCGTCCAGTCGCCCGCGCCCTGCGCGAGGACGCGGGTGGGCCGGTCAGCCCAGCCAACGAGCGGCCCGATCTCATTCCAGGCGTCGGGCGGCGTGACGTACCAGGCGACCTCGAACGGAGCGTGCGCGAAGCGCGCGGCCAAGTCTTGCAGAAACGCTTTGTACAGCGCCGCCGCGCGGTCATGGCCGATAGTGCGTCCGAGGCGCGTCTTGGCCAGCCTAGGACAGGGCGCCTTGGCCGCTATGTAGACGGTAGTCATGCGCGCGCCCCTGGTACGGTGATAGGCAGGTCGGGCGTCCAGCGGGCGTAGCGCAGCGTGGTGGAGAGGATGCACCACCCGGCCCTTACGGAGCCGCGCAGCGTTCCGCTCACCTTGGAGACTCCTATGCGACGGTGGTAGCTGACGGGTACCTCGCGGTAGCGGTAGCCAGCGCGAAAAGCCTTGACGGCCATCTCCACCGACCAGCCGTAGCTCATCTCCGTCATGCCGAGCGCCATCAGCTTGTCGCGACGGATAGCGCGCAGCGGGCCGAGATCGCTGACCGTGACACCGTAGAGCGGACCCATCAGCGTCGCGGCCACCTTGTTGCCGAAGACCTGCACCGGCGTCATCGAGCCGGCCTCGCGCGAACCCAGCGCACGCGAGCCCACCACGAGGTCGGCCTCGTCGCGCAAGAGCGGCGCGAGTACGGCGTCGAGGTCGGTGGGGTCGTCGGCGGCGTCGCCGTCGAGCAGAACGACGATGTCGGCGTCGGCGGCCCTCACCCCGGCAAGGCAGGCGTAGCCGTATCCGCGGCGTTCCTCACGCACGACGATCGCTCCGGCCTCGCGCGCCAACGCACCCGTGCCGTCGGTCGAGCCGTTGTCGACCACGATGACGGCGTCGAGCGCGGGTGAGGCGAGGGCGCGCAGCCCGGAGACCACACGCACGATCGACGGCGCCTCGTTCAGGGCGGGTACGACGGCGGCGATAGCCGGTTGGCTCCCCCCTGACGGCGTGATAGATGGCTGATTCAAGGATTCTTCCTTTCGCGACGCTCTTGTCTCTCCTAGTGTAGGCGAAAGGGTATTACGATTTTCTTACGAAGACGACGAGGATTGAATTGAAAGACAACAAAAAGATGAACAAACAAATGTAGAAACACACCTCTTCTACGTATGTGGTGGTGATGGCATAGTGCGCGGCAACCGGAGCAAACCCGGCGCCGTTGTGAGAAGTATGACGAGATAAACGGGTGCGTACTCGATGATGCCGACCGACCATTGAGGGACAGTCTGCTCGAAGAGCAGGTAGCTGAGCACGATCGTCCCACTGAAAATAAGCAGCCCGCGATAGAGCGCCAGCCCCCGCCCAGTGCTCCAGCGGTGCATGAAGTCTCCGGCGGTTCTCCGAGACATCGTTCGTCGCCAGAGGTCGGCTGGCACGAGCAGCGTCAGCAACGGTAAGAGCGTGAGCAGGTACCAGGGGAAAAGGCTGGGCGAGAAGAGGATCACCGCGCCGAGCGATGTGAGCGCTGCCTGCGTCGTGTCGATCTTTCCGTGCTGGCGCAGCCAGACGAGCACGCCGAGGACGACGAGCAGCCCGGCCAACGGCAAAGCATGGAGGATGTGGCGCAGGACCGGCGACGACGCCAGGTGCGACGGTAGGTAGAGCAGTTGATTGTAGTCCTGGTCGGCCACGTACGAGCCAAGGTAGCCGCCGGGTCGTGCGCCCGCTAGTACGAAAGGCGCGTAGCCCAGCAGCACGACGCCGATGGCCGCCGGTGCGGCCCAGCGCAGGTCGCGGCGCCAATCGAGTGCGCCCAGCAGCACGAGAGGGAAGAGTTTGAATAGGGCGGCCAGTCCGATGAAGGCGCCGGCGAGGGCGGGTCGGCGCGCGTTCAGCAGGACGAGCGCCCAGACGATCGCCGCCGCCGCCGCCGCGTCGATGTGCCCGTCGCCGGCGATCTCTAGGATCGGCAACGGGTTCCAGAGGTAGAGGAGCAGTCGGGCAGGGTCCTGGCCGCGCGCGCGCAGGAGCACGAGCAGCCCCGCTGCCGCGACGCCCTCGCAGAGCAGCAGCATGATTTTGACGGCCACGACGTTGTCGGGCGCGACGAGGTAGGTGAGGGCGAAGAGACCCTGAGCGCCGGGCGGGTAGAGCGTGGGGACATCGTGGTAGCCCGTATACGGATAGATCGCGGCGTCGCGCAAAAAGCGCAGCGGCGCGGTATTGGGAGGGTACTGGTAGGGGCTGATGTGGTGCGTCAGCAGGCGGGCGTCCCAGACGTAGCGATAAGGGTCGCCCGAGAGCGTCGGCGCGCTCGGGACCAGCACGACCCTGTAGACGAGCGCGAGACTGAGGGCCGCGGCGAACGTCGTCTTGCCGAGCCCTCCCCGTAAAATCAGTCGTGCGCCAGCAAGGTAGAGCGCGAAAAGCAGCCCGTAGACGAGCAACAGAGGCGCGATCGAGCTATTTGAGACCGCCGCGAGGGCCGGACGCAGCGCGAGATAGCCTGGCAGGGCCAGGGCGCCGAGCACGAGCAGCGCCGTTCCTGACGCTGCCCATCGGTGCGTTGGCGCGATCACGAGCATAGCGACCGGCGCCTCGCGACATCCGGCATCCGGCCTGTACAAACGGCCTCAACCCAATGAACCCTGAACGACTCTTGCCATGTGCTGGTGCGGAGGAGAGGCTGGGAGCGTGGACGGAGAGGGAGATGAGTGAGCGGCGTGCGTGAGCGCTCGCGTTCCCAGGAGTTGCGGTCCGCTTGGCGGAGCACGGCGCCCGAGACGAGATCGAGAGCCAGCGTCCCGCTCACGCGACGCCGGAGAGGCGCAACACGTCGCCGAAGACGCCCGCGGCGGTGACGTTGGCGCCGGCGCCCGGACCAGCGATGATGAGAGGGCGCTCGTCGTAGTAGTGGGTGCGTACGGTGATGATGTTGTCCGTCCCGCGCAGCCTGCCGATGGCCGTATTGCGCGGAATCTCTTTTAAGCCGACCTCGCAGCCGTCGGGCGCGACGCGTGCGATGTAGCGCAGCACCGACCCCTGCTCCTGAGCCGCGTCCGCCCGCGCCTTGAGGAGGGCGTCGTGCCGCGTCAGCCCCGCCATCCAGACGTCGAGCGGACTGTCGTCGAGCGGCAGAACAGGCGCGGTTGGTACGACGGCGCTCTCGAAGGGCAGGCCGAAGGTGCGGGCCAGGATCAACGCTTTGCGCCGCACATCGGCGCCACTGAGGTCGTCGCGCGGGTCCGGCTCGGTGAAGCCGCGCTCAAAAGCTTGTTTGACGATCGAAGACAGGAGCTGGCCGTCTTCCAGAGCCGTACAGAGGAAGCCGAGCGTGCCGCTGAGGCAGGCCGTCGCGTCGATCAGGCGGTCGCCCGTCTCGTGGAGCGCGCGTAGTGGGGCCACGATAGGCAAGCCCGCACCGACGGTAGCCTCGTAGCCGATGCGTCCACGTGGATGCACTACTAGTTTCTCGAACGTTTCGTAGGAGTCGCAGAGCGGCTTTTTGTTGGCCAGCACCACGTCGGCCCCGCCGTCCATAGCCGAGAGCAGGATCGGAGCCATAGCGTCGGCGGCAGTGAGGTCGAGCACGACGGCGTTGGGCAGCCCCTCCGGGCCAAGGTCGGCCACGTAGCGCATCTGCCACGCCGCGCTAGATCCTTTGATCGTATCGCCTTCGCCGGTGGCCAGCCCGCGTGAGACGATCGCCTCGAGCGCCTCGTCGTCGAGGAACGGCGATCCCGTGCGCAAGACGCGCGAGTTGCTGACGGCCGCGACCGGCAGATCGAGAGAGAACCGCGTCTTTAGCGCCTCACGCTGACCCATGAGTTGACGGAGGAAAGCGCGCGCGATGCGTCCCGTACCCAGCACGACCAGTGGGCGCGTGATCATTGCCTATTCCACCGTTTTTCGTCTGTCTTGTCGACCAACGCCATAGTCTTTCTCCTTACTGCTATCGTCACGTTCGCGGCTATGATGACGACCTCCGCAGGGTCTCCAGTTCGGCGAGCGCGGCGGCAAGTGCGTCTTCCGCTGCCTGCCGTCCTTGCGCTTCAACGCGCAGCGCGGCTTCGGCGGTGGTGAGCGCGGCTTCGGCGACGGTGAGCACAGCCTCAGTTTCCTCGCTGACGCGCACGGGTATGCCTGTCGCCGGATCGAGCGCCCGCAGATACATGCCCGCTGGACGTAGTCCCGTTGCCGTCATGAACTCCGGACGGAACTCCAGCCCGAGCAGAGGGCTACGCACTCCTCCGCTCTTTAACAAACGCACGGGCATGAGCTTGCCGCGGGCGTCGCGCCGGTAGGCCCGTAGCGAGGGGTCGTGCGCGGGGTGATCGGGGGTCTCCGCGCCGGGGTCGAACACGTAGTACTCCTGCACGCCCAACTTCCCGTAGAGCCGCCTCTTGCCCTTCGGTCCTAGGCTCACGTCGTTCTCCTGCGTCGAGGGCGAGGCGATCTCGAAGGCGATGTCGGGGAACTTGCCTTCCCGCCAGGTAAGCCATGCCTGGCGTCCGCCCGGCTCCACGTCGAGCGCCACGTACACGTCGGGCGAGAGGTTGTCCCTCCTCGTGCGCGGGTTATAGATAAACTGGGCGCCGCCCACGGCATGATTGAGGCGTCCCCGATCGATTAGCCACGTCTCCAGACAACGGATCAGATCCACCATCTGGAGCATGTTAGTCAGGTTCTCAGCCATGGGCTGGTCGTCGCTCGTGGGAAAAGAGAGCGTGAAGGGCGGGTGGGGGACGTGGCGCAGGGAGGTGCGCACGCGCCGGGTGGGCGTCCAGGTCGCGGGTCGTGCGGTGACAGTCATAGCGCATTGCTCCTCCGAGGCCGGAGTCGTTTTCTTGAGTGTATTGTAGTGCATCGCGCTCACGTTTCATGATGTCTCGTGAATGGCTGCTCGTACCCCGCCTGGTGGATGAGAGGGCCTTATCAAGTTAGCCGAGGCATGTCGTCGGCGCCCTTGTCGTTGAACACCATCGCGGCGTCAAACAACGCTCCTCTCCGCTGCACGGTTGCCGCTATCCAAGCCGCTTCCGCAGCGCCCACGACGAACGGCGCGACCATGTCCGTTATCGCCACTACCTGAATGAGACGGTGTCCCTGGCCGCGCGGCGCCGCCTGTTCCAGGCCTACTGGAATGAGGTGCAATTAGGGCTGCGGGCAGCGTGGGCGAAAGTAGACGAGTCATACCGCGGGCAGTGGCTCGATTGTGTTCTGAATCCTGACGCATCCCTGGCGCGACGCTGCTGCCCGCGCTCAAGCGAGGGCCATTGGGGAAGAAGCCCTCGTGGAGCTTGTTCCCTGTGATTGCCGCGCGCGCGCGCGCCTTGCTATACTACTGTTACAGGTGAGCGTAAGCGCGGGAATGCGGGCAGAGTAGGTTGGCCCACGCGCGGTCCTCAAGAGAGCCGGCAGGTGCTGCGACGCCGGCGGACCGCGTCAACCGAATGGACCCTCCACCATGGTCGTCGTAGGACGGTCACGACCGCCGCGGCCGTCCCCCGTTAGCGGGACAGATCGAGGGAGACGTTCCGGCGCCTCCGAACCGGGGTGGCACCACGGGGCTTCGCCTCTCGTCCCCACATATGGATGTGGGCGCGAGGGGTTTTTTTATGCCGTGGGGGAGCCGACGATGAAATTGTCGCTGACGCTGGACCGGGTGCGCGAGTTGGCGCGCGCGCATCGTCTTATTCCGCTCTGCCTTGACGTCGTCGCCGACCTGGAGACTCCCGTCACGGCCTACCTCAAGGTCGCGCGCGGCCGCTACAGCTTCTTGCTCGAGAGCGTGGAGGGCGGAGAGCGCCGCGCGCGCTACAGTTTTATCGGGACCGAGCCGCGCGCTATCATCGAACGCCGCGACGAGGCGGACCGCTTCCTGGCCTTTCGCTACGAGGTCGTAAACGGCGAGAAGTCCGGGAACGGCGTCGCGATCGACCCCGATGTGCTGCCGCTGCTGCGCCGCGACGTGCTGGGGGCCTCGGCCTGGGTCGATCCCGCGTTGCCGTCCTTCGTGGGAGGCGCCATCGGCTACCTCGGCTACGAGACGGTGCGCCTGTGGGAGCCGCGCGTGCCGCATACGCCCGGCGAAGCGGTCGATATGCCCGGCGCGGTGCTGCTGGAGACAGACACTGTCCTGGCCTTCGACCACTACGCTCACCGCATCCGCATCGTCACGCACGTGCGTGTAGACGACCATGCCACGATCGACGACGCCTACGCGGCCGCCGCGGCCCGGCTCACGGACCTGGCGTCGCGGCTGCGCGATCCCCTGCCCTCCGACCTGACGATCCCCGCGACGCACGAGGCGGGCGTGCTGGAGAGCAATGTCGCGCGCAAGACGCATGAGGACGGCGTGGCCGCTATTAAAGACATGATCCGCGAAGGAGACGCCATCCAGGTGGTGCTCTCGCAACGCTTCGCGCGGCCGACCGCCGCTCGTCCCTTCGATATCTACCGCGCCTTGCGCACGGTCTCGCCCACGCCGTATATGTACTGCCTGCACCTCGACGACCTCGACATCGTCGGCGCCTCGGTCGAGACGTTGGTGCGCGTGACCGGGCGCGACGTCTACTACCACCCCATCGCGGGCACACGTCGTCGTGGTCGTGACGACGAGGAGGACCTAGCGCTCGAAGCCGAGTTGCGGATGGACGAGAAAGAGCGCGCCGAACACCTCATGCTGGTCGACCTCGGGCGCAACGATGTGGGTCGCGTGGCCGCGACGGGTACGGTGCGTGTAACCGATCTCATGACCGTGGAGCGCTATTCCAACGTCATGCATCTTGTCTCCACCGTGGAAGGACTGTTGGAAGACGGGCTCGACGCGCTCGACGCGCTGCGCGTCTGTTTCCCGGCCGGCACGGTGTCGGGGGCGCCCAAAGTCAAGGCCATGGAGATTCTGGCCGGTCTTGAAAAGGGCGCCCGGCGCATCTATGCCGGGGCGGTCGGCTACGTCACCTACGGCGGCGACCTGGATACGTGCATCGCCATCCGCACGGCGGCGATCGTGGACGGCGTGGCTTACGTGCAGGCAGGAGGCGGGCTGGTGTCCGATTCGGTCCCCTCCGACGAGTATATGGAGACGGTGCATAAAGCCTCGGCGCTTCAGCGCGCCATCGATCTGGCCGAAGCCGGTTTGGAAGGACCGCCGCCGCCGATCTCGCCCGTGACGGCGGCGTTCTTGGAGCGCCACGCGGAGCAAGAGGTCGGAGCATCAGCCTCTCTTCCACACGATAAGGAGGCAGGAGCGTTAGCCCCTCTCTATGACGAAGCGGAAAGGGTAGGGACGCTACGATGACGCCAACGGATATGACCGTCGTCTTAATCGACAACTACGACAGCTTTACCTATAACCTGGTGCAGTACCTGCGCGAACTCGGCGCCCGTGTGACGGTCGTGCGCAACGACGAAGTGACCGTGGCCGGCATCGCGGCGCTGTCGCCCGATGCGCTGGTGGTCTCGCCCGGACCGTGCGATCCCGACCGCGCGGGCGTGTCCATGGAGGCGATCCGGGTGCTAGGGCCGTCGCTGCCCACCTTCGGCGTGTGTTTGGGCCATCAGGCCATCGGGCAGGTCTACGGTGGGCGCATCGTGCGCGCGGCCGCGGTGGTGCATGGCAAACTCTCGCGCATCCGCCACGATGGGCAAGACCTTTTCGAGGGCGTCTCCGACCCGCTCGACGTGGTGCGCTACCATTCGCTGGCCATCGACCCCCTGAGCCTGCCGGACATGCTCGAGGTGACGGCCACGGCGGTGGACGGCACGATCATGGGCGTCCGCCACCGTATGCACCCGATCTGGGGCGTGCAGTTCCACCCTGAGTCGATCTTAACCCAGAGCGGCAAAGAGCTAACGGCGAACTTCTTGAGGCTGGCGGCGGAGCGCCGCCCCGCGCGACAAGAAGTCCACTCACGGGAGGCCGTCGAGGCGTCGCTCGGACAGCCCCAAGGAGCACGGCGATGACGGTGAAGAAAGCAATCGCGGACCTCGTCGCCGGGCGTGATCTGGAGGAGGACCTCGCACGCGCGGTGATGACGGCGATCATGGACGACGAGGTCACGCCTGCCCAGTTCGGTGCGCTCGTCACCGCCCTGCGTCTCAAGGGCGAGACGGTCGAGGAGATCGCCGGTTTTGCCGGGGCTATGCGTGATAAAGCCGTGCCGGTGCGCGCGGACGGCGTCGGCATGGTGGTGGACACCTGCGGCACGGGCGGAGACGGTATGGGCTCGTTCAACGTCTCGACGGCGGCGGCGATCGTGACGGCCGCCGCCGGTCCCGCCGTGGCCAAGCACGGCGCCCGCGCCGCCAGTTCGCAGTGTGGCTCCGCCGACGTACTAGAATACCTCGGCGTGGCCATCAACCTCGGCCCGTCCGACATCACGGCCTGTCTGGAGCGGGTGGGCATCGCCTTTATGCTGGCCCCGCTCTACCATCCGGCCACGCGCTTTGCCGTGGGACCGCGCCGCGAGATCGGCATCCGCACCGTCTTTAACATCCTGGGGCCGTTGACCAATCCCGCGCGCGTGCGCCGTCAGGTCGTGGGCGTGGCCGAGCCGCGCCTGACCAAGCTGATGGCGCGCGTGCTGGCGAAGCTGGGGTCGCGCCACGTCTACGTGGTCTGCGGCGAAGACGGCATGGACGAGATCTCTATCGGCGGCGCGACCTATGTGGCCGAGTTGCGCAACGGCGCCCTCGAGGAGTACACGGTGACGCCACGCGACCTCGGCGTCGAGCCCGTCGCCTTCGAGGAAATACGCGGCGGCGACGTGGCCACGAACGCCGCCATCGTCTCCGCCGTGCTGCGCGGGGAAGGCCCGCGCGGGCCGCGCGACCTCGTGGCGCTCAACGCGGGGGCCGCCTTGGCGGCGGCGGAGAGCGCATCCGATCTCAAGACGGGCGTGCGTCTGGCTAAGGAGATCATCGACGGTGGGCTCGGCTGGCGCAAGCTGGAGCAGTGGCGCGTGATCAGCAACCGGCTGGCCGCGGAAGCGGCGCGTGGAGGAGGGCGATGATGAGCGACCGCTCTCTCCAGGCCGATATGGACCCCTCGACCTTTCTCACGCGCATCGTGGCACACAAACAGGTGGAGCTTGCCGCGGCCCGCGCCGCGATCTCCGAAGGCGCCCTGGAGCGCCTGGCCGAGGCAGCGGATGCGCCCCGCCCTTTCGCGTTGGACGAGACCGGTCCGGTCGCCGTCATCGCGGAGGTGAAGCGCGCCTCGCCCTCTAAGGGCGACCTCGCGACGGGCCTCGACGCGGAGGCGCAGGCGCGGTCCTACGCGGACGGAGGCGCCGCCGCTGTCTCGGTGCTCTGCGACAAAGAGTTCTATCGCGGCTCGTTCGACGACCTGCGGGCGGTGCGCGCAGTGGTCGCCACGCCCGTGCTCTGCAAAGATTTCATCCTCGATCGCTACGGCGTGCTTCAGGCGCGCGCGGCGGGGGCCGATCTGGTGCTGCTGATCGTGGCCGTGCTCGGCGACAGGGTCAAGACGTTGATGGACGACGTGACGGCGCTGGGTATGACGCCTCTGGTCGAGGTCTACACTGAAGACGAGGCGCGGACGGCGCTGGAGGCCGGCGCGTCCCTCATCGGCGTCAACAACCGCAACCTGCACACGTTCGAGGTCTCACTCGACGCCACGCGCCGCCTAGCGCCCCTACTGGCTCCGCATGCGACCGTGGCCAGCCTCAGCGGCATCTTCTCCGCCGCCGATGTCGCGCAAGTGGTGCGCGACGGCGCCCGCGCCGTGCTGGTGGGCGAGGCGCTGGTCAAGGCGTCTGACCCTGCCGCGCTGATCCGCGAGTTCAGGACCGTCCAGGTCGGCGTGCCCGTGGGAGGCGCCCAATGACCCCGGTCCTCTCCGATCTCTTGTCATCTGCCCGTCTATCCGTCCCTCACGCTCCCGTCGTCAAGATCTGCGGCCTTAAGACCAGGGACCACGCGCGCACCGCCGTTGACGCGGGCGCGGCCATGGTCGGCCTCGTGTTCGCTCCCAGCAAGCGCCGCGTGACCTTGGAGGAGGCGCGCGCGATCGTGGGGGAGCCGTACGACCGCCGTCCCTTGTTCGTCGGCGTGTTCGCCAACGCGTCGCCTGGTGAGGTCATGGACACGGCGCGGGCGGTCGGACTCGATCTGGTGCAGTTCAGCGGCGCCGAGACGCCGGAAGACTGCGCTGTCCTGACTATTCCGTATAGCAAGGTAATCCACTTACACGACGACACGACTTCCGAGGACGTGCTGCACATAGCCAATCAGTACAGCGACGCCGGATACATCTTGCTCGACCGTGCGGGGGCGCCTGGCTCCCTCACGGCCTGGGGGGGGGGCGGGGCGCCCACCGATTGGCGTCTGGCGGCCGAGGTCGTCCGCCGCCTCGACCGCCCCGTCATGCTGGCGGGTGGGTTGCGTCCCGAGACCGTCGCCGCCGCCGTGGCCATGACGACGCCCTGGGGCGTCGACGTCTCCAGCGGCGTCGAGACCGACGGTGTAAAAGATGAGCAGAAGATGGCGGCCTTTGTAGCCGCGGCCAGAAGCGAGGAGAGACGATAGATGACGACCACGACACGAGATGAACGGGGACAGGGCGCGGAAGGTGAGCCGGTGAGGCTCTCGCCGTACTTCGGTCGCCACGGCGGCCAGTTCGTGCCCGAGACGTTGATGCCAGTGCTCCACGATCTGGAGACCGCGTACTTGCACTACCGCGACGACGCGGCGTTCCAAGAGCGCTTCGCCGGACTCTGTCGCGAGTACGTGGGCCGGCCTACGGCGCTTTTCCACGCGCGTTCGCTTAGCGCCGAGGCCGGCAGCGGCGCCCACATCATTTTCAAGCGCGAAGACCTCGCCCACACGGGCGCGCACAAGATCAACAACGCGCTGGGCCAGGGCCTGCTGGCCGTGGAGATGGGCAAAAAGCGCATCATCGCCGAGACCGGCGCGGGCCAGCACGGTGTGGCCACGGCCACGGTCTGCGCCATGCTCGGTCTCGAGTGCATCGTCTACATGGGTGAGACCGACATCCAGCGTCAGTCGCTCAACGTCTTCCGCATGAAGTTGCTCGGCGCGGAGGTCCGCCCCGTGACCAGCGGCACGGCCACGTTGAAGGACGCGACGAACGAGGCCATTCGCGACTGGGTCTCCAACGTGCGCGACACCTACTACATCATCGGATCGGCCGTGGGACCGCACCCCTACCCCACGATCGTGCGCGACTTCCAGTCGGTCATCGGCACGGAGGCGCGCGCTCAGGTGCTGGAGCGCTTTAACCGCCTGCCCAGCCACGTCGTGGCCTGTGTCGGCGGAGGGTCCAACGCCATCGGCATCTTTCATGCGTTCCGCGACGACGCCTCGGTCAAGCTGGTGGGCGTCGAGGCGGCGGGCCATGGCCTCGCCTCGGGCGAACACGCCGCCTCGATCGTGGCCGGACGCATCGGCGTGCTCCATGGCGCGCGCAGTTATCTGCTGCAAGACGACGATGGTCAGGTGCGCGAGACGCACAGCATCTCGGCGGGCCTCGACTACCCAGGGGTCGGCCCGGAGCACAGCTTCCTGCGCGACAGCGGCCGTGCGACCTACGTCCCCGTCGACGACGAAGCGGCCATGGAGGGTTTCAAGGCGCTCTGCCGCACCGAGGGCATCATCCCCGCGCTGGAAACGGCCCACGCCGTCACGCACGCCATGGACCTGGCGCGAAGCGGCGGAAAAGACGACTTGATCTTGGTGAACCTCTCGGGGCGCGGCGACAAGGACATCAACACCGTGGCTAGCGTGCTGGGCGTTACGCTCTAGTTAGAGCGTTCGGCGGTCGAGCGATAGGGCGAGAGGAGGCGACCGGGATGGCGCAACGACAGTATGACGAGGGCATAGGCATGGGCGTCGCGCACGGCGGAAGGACCGACCGCCTTCCGCACGGCGAGACGATCGTCTTCGACGGGCGCGGCGGGGCCATTCTCTACAGTGCGGATGGTACAGCGCTCAAGGGCAGCGTGTACGGCGACTCCGTGCCCGGCGTCCGCGGCGTGCGTGACGAAGACGTCACGCGCGACGGAGTGCGCGTCTACGAGAACGACCACCAGCGCGACGACCTTTGGATACGCGACCAGAGCGTCTTGCACGACGATTTCGAGGAGGACGTAGTGGGTTCCGACCTGCACCAACGGGCCATCCGCGCGCTGACTGACGGGTTGCTGGAGGTGCAGGGTAAGCGCGACGCGCCCTGGCACGTGGGATCGCAACTGACAACCTATCTCGGATCTACTGGCGACAAGGACAATTGGGGTCCGATGCCCGATGTGCTGGTGCATCCGACCGCCGGCCCCGTGTCCGTGGGATCGCTGGACTGCGTAGAGAACGGGCCGCTGGCGTTGGTGATCGAGGTCGCTAGCTTCGCCACGTATCGCTACGATCTGGAAGGCAAACGACATAGCTACGAAACGACCGGCGTTGAGGAGTATCTCGTCTACGACGTCAACGCGGATCTCCTGGGCGAACACGTGCGGGCATGGCGGCGTGGAGCAGGTGGCTACGAGCCATGGCTCCCGGATGCGGCAGGGCGTTGGCGCTCGCGCACGCTCGACGTATCGTTCCAGGTACGGGGCCTCTTACTGCGCATCATCGACAGCGACGGCGAGGAGATCACCATACTGAGCGAGGCGCGCCGGCTTGTCGAGAGCGAGGCGCGCCGCGCTGAAAGCGAGAGAAGACAGGCCGATGAGGCGCGCCAGTTCGCCGAGAGCGAGACCCTGCGAGCGGACGCCGCGCAGCGACGCATCGAGGAACTTGAGAGGCTGCTGCGTGGAAAAGACGATCCTGGCTCAAACGCGGGCTAGATGGCGCTCAATGAAATGAAGGAGTAGACGATGACGACGACCGAGCAAAGACCGGCGACGACGACGAACGCCGTGGATGCGGCCTTCGTGCGCAGGCGAGCGGAGGGCGGTCTGGCTTTCATGCCGTACCTCACGGCGGGGCATCCCGACCGCGACGCCTCGTTCGCCGTCGGTGAGATCTACGCCGCCCACGGCGCCGACCTTATAGAGATGGGCATCCCCTTCTCCGACCCCATGGGCGACGGGCCGACGGTCCAGCGCTCTTCGGCCGCGGCGCTCGCTGGTGGCATGACCGTGACGCGCGCGCTGACCCTGGCCTCTGATCTGACGGCAAAGACGAACATTCCCCTCGTCGTGATGGGTTACTACAACCCCCTCATGTCCTATGGCGCCGAGCGCTTCTGCGTCGACGCCGCCAAGGTCGGCATCGGGGCGCTGATTATCCCCGACATGCCGCTGGAAGAAGCCGACGACCTGGAGACGGCCTGCCGCGCCAACAATATGCACCTGGCCTACCTGCTGGCCCCGACATCGACCGACGAGCGCGTGGACGCCGTGGCGAGACGCGCCTCGGGCTTCATCTACTGCGTGGCCGTGACCGGCGTCACGGGCGCGCGCGCCGAGGTGTCGAACGATCTCGCGCCATTCCTGGGACGCGTGCGCGCCCGCACGTCGTTGCCGCTCGTGGTCGGCTTCGGCATCTCCAAGCCCGCGCATATCGCCGCGCTGCACGGTCTGGCCGACGGCGTGGTCGTCGGCTCGGCCTTGATCGACCTGATCGACAAGACGCCGCCAGCCGAGCGCGCGGGCGTCGTCGGCGCCTACATCGAAAGGATGGCCACCGCGTGCTCCGCTTCTTAACCGCTGGTGAGTCGCACGGCCCCCAGCTCACGGTCATCCTGGACGGCGTCCCCGCCGGACTCGCCCTCTCGACCGAGGCCATCGACGCGCACATGCACCGCCGCCAGTACGGGCACGGCCGCTCCGAGCGCCAGAAGATGGAGAGCGACCATGCCGAGATCGTGGGCGGCGTGCGCGGCGGCGTCACTCTTGGTTCGCCCGTGGCCCTCGTCATCGCCAACAAGGTGTGGGAGCACTGGGGCGACCGCATGCGCATCGAGGAAGGCGACACCGGCCCCACCGTGACCGCGCTGCGTCCGGGCCATGCCGACCTCGCCGGAGCGATGAAGTACGGTCAGGACGACGTGCGCAATATCCTGGAGCGCTCCAGCGCGCGTGAGACGGCCTCGCGCGTGGCCGCTGGCACGATCGCACGCACCCTGCTCGCCGAACTAGACATAACTATCCATTCGCACACCATCCAGGTTTCCTCGATCCATGCCGCGCCGTTGCCTCCCGCCTACGGCACGGGCGTGGCCACGCACGATCGCGCGGCGCTGTCGGCGTTCTGGGGACACGTGGAGGCGTCGCCGGTGCGCTGCGCCGACGATGGGGCGGGGCAGGCCATGGTCGACGCGATCGACGAGGCCAAGCGCGACGGCGTCACGCTTGGCGGCGTCAGCGAGATCGTCGTCTACGGCCTGCCCGTCGGTCTAGGGTCGCATACGCAGTGGGACCGCAAGCTTGACGGCCGTCTAGCCGCGGCGTTGATGAGCATCCAGTCGGTTAAGGGCGTGGAGATCGGACCGGCCTTCGAGAACGCCGGCCTGCGCGGCGACGTGGTCCACGACATCGTCGCCTACGAGGGCGGCTGGAAACGCGCCACCAACAGGGCGGGCGGGCTCGAAGGCGGCATCACCAACGGTGAGCCTCTGCTGGCGCGCATCGCGGTCAAGCCTATCTCCACGATGCGCCACGCGCTGCCCTCGACCGACCTGCTGACCGGCGAACAGACGCCAGCGCACTACGAACGCTCGGACACGGCGGTCGTGCCGGCGGCCGGCGTGATCGGCGAGGCCATGGTCGCTCTCGTGCTGGCCGACGCGCTGCTGGAGAAGTGCGGCGGCGACTCCATGACGGAGATCAAGCGCAACCTACACGCCTTCGTCGCCGACCAACAGGCGCGCATGGACGCGGTTGGCCGGTAAGGAGCGAACGCAGGACGGTGACGAAGATACATCTGGACACGGACATCGGCGGCGACATCGACGACCTCTGCGCCCTGGCCATGCTGCTGCGCTGGCCGGACGTGGAGATCACGGGCGTCACCACGGTGACCGATCCTGGCGGCAGACGCGCGGGTTACGTGCGCCGCGTGCTCGACCTTGCCGGTTTTCTAGATGTACCGGTGGCCGCGGGAGACGCAGGTGAGGACACGCGCTGGTCGGGCGACTTCCCGCCGGAAGACATCTACTGGGGAGCGCCGGTCGCGCCGTCCCCCGGCCCACTCGACGCTGCCTTGGCGTTGCTCAAACAGAGCATCGACGCGGGAGCGCGCATCATCGCGGTAGGGCCCTACACAAACCTACTGAGACTGGAAGACGCCTATCCGGGCCTTCTGGAGACGGCAGCCCTGTACATCATGGGCGGATACGTCCAGCCCATACCGCCGGGCTTTCCCCGCTGGACCTACGGAGACGACTACAACGTGCAGTGCGACATCGTTGCCGCGCGCTTCGTCTTCGAGCACCTGACGCCGACGGTCGTGCCGATAGAATTGACCGTGCGGACGGCGGTACGTCGCGCCGCGCTGCCCGCTCTGCGTGAGGCGGGTCCGCTAGGCATGTTGCTGGCCCGTCAGGTCGAGGCCGAGGCGGCGCACGAGGGGAGAGAAGAGCGCTTCGGCAAGGTCTATGCTAAGCTGCCGGACGACTTTATCAACTTTTTGCACGATCCGTTGGCCTGCGCGGTGGCCTTGGGCTGGGCCGGCGTGGCGGTCGCGAACGTGACGATCGCCGTCTCACAGCACGGCGCTCATCTGCGTGAAACGATCAACCACCAGCCGACCGACGGTAGAGGCCGCTCCATGCGCCTGGCCACGACGTTGGAAAAAAGCTTCGACGATCTCTGGCTGCGCATCGTAACGGGACGAGCTAGAGCGGGTGAACTTTGACGACCTTTTGACGACCTTTTAAGGCTGCCGCGCCGACAGAGGCGCCTTGTATTCAACGCATAACGCTGCCTACACAGGGAGATGAAAATGGAGAGACAGTCGACGCTGACGGCCGTCGCGATAGAGAGCGTACAAGACCACGGCGGCGTGTCGCGGGAGGATGGATTTGAGCCGGTCGTCGAGCCTGGCGCCGTCGAGCCGAGGGCAGGCGGGCGCAAGGTGCGCGTCTTCAGCGGCATCCAGCCGACAGGGGGCATCCATCTCGGCCGCTACCTCGGCGCTGTCGAGAACTGGGTGCGGATGCAAGAGGCGTACGACGCCATCTACTGCATCGTCGATCTGCACGCGCTCACCATCGACTACGACCCAAGGGCCTATCAAGCCAAGATCAACGGGCTGGCGCTCGATCTGCTGGCCACGGGCATCGACCCCGAGCGCTGCATCCTCTTCGTGCAGTCGCGCGTACACGAGCACGCCGAGTTGCAGTGGCTCCTATCCACGGTCACGCCGCTGGGCGCTCTCGAACGCATGACGCAGTACAAGGACAAGGCGCAGCAGCATGAAGACAACATCAACCTGGGGCTGCTGGCCTATCCTGTCTTGCAGGCCGCCGACATCATGCTCTACAAAACCGAGGCCGTCCCCGTGGGCGAGGACCAAGCGCAGCACGTGGAGTTGACCCGCGAGATCACCGGCAAGTTCAACCGCCGCTTCGGCGAGATTTTCCCCGAGCCACAAACCATATTGACCAAGGCGAGGAGGCTGCCCGGCCTCGACGGTCTGGGTAAGATGAGCGCCTCCAAGGGCAACGTGATCGATCTGACCGACTCGCCCGACGAGGTCTGGGCCAAAGTGCGGCCGGCAGTAACCGACCCCGCGCGCAAAAGGCGCACCGATCCGGGCGATCCAAATAAGTGCCCCATCGGTCTCATGCACTATGCGATCTCGACGCCGGAGCAGCAAGCCTACATCACGTGGGGTTGCACCACGGCGGGGATAGGATGCATCGATTGCAAGAAGATTTTGACCGAGAACGTCAATACGCTGCTCGCGCCCATACGCGAGCGGCGTGCCGCGCTGGAGGCGGAGCCACGGCGCGTCCAGGCTGTCCTCAACGATGGCGCCAAGCGTGCGAGCCAGATCGCCCGTGAAACGCTGGACGAGGTGAAAGACGCCATGGGCCTACGCTGATACAACGCCGACCGCGGGGAGCGGGCATAGAACGCGCCTCTCCCTCGAAGTTAGACTAGACATAACCAATTCACTTCTCGCGCCTCTGCCTCCTTGGAGACAGCGGCGTGAGAAGTGAGTTTTACATCATGCCTGGAGCCCCATTTCATCCTACGCTGGAGAAAGGGAACGGAGCGCGTTCGTTATAACATGCGTCATCCGTCCACGCGCCACGGTCCTTTGACGTCGCCGGCTACTGCGCCGTCGTTCCGCCTAGCGCGACGCCGTGTAAAACAAGAGGGAGACCATGTCTTATTCGTCCGATCCATCTCGTCGCCGTAGGTGGCCGCTGGCCATCGTCGCGGCTCTCATCCTCGGCGCGGCGCCCGTGCTTGGCGTGGCCGGCGCCGTCTACACGGCCGTCGCCGCGGCGACGGCCACGCTCGCCGTCAACCCTATTGCCGCGACCCCGGCGACGACCGTGACGCTCGTGGGAGCGGGCTACAACGCCAGCACCCCGTCGTTTACGCCCACGGTGACGTTTGCCTTCACCGATGCCAACGGCCTACGTATCAACCTGCCGCAAACCGCGACAACCTCCAGCAACGGCACGTTCGGCGCACAGGTCGCCGTTCCCCGCAACGCGGCGACCGGCCCCGCTGTCTTCTCGGCCACGGACGTCAGTGGGACGGTCGGGACGGCATCGTTCGACGTGCGGCCCGTGGCCACGTCTATCGGCGTTTCTCCGACCAACGGCCTGCCTGGTTCCACGACCGTGATTACGGGGGCCGGCTTCGCCGTCAATCAGCCCATCACCTTGACCTATACTCAAGGGTCATACTCGACCGTTTTCAACGTAAGTGGGCTAACCACGACGTCTAGCGGCTTGTTCACCACGACCGTGCCGATCTCCGGCGGGCTGCCCGCCGGCCAGGGCCTGTTCACGGCGCAGGATCGCGACAATAACTCGGCCACGACGCCGTTCACGGTGACGCGCTTTGGCGTCCCGACCGTGGCCGTCTCGCCGACCGTGGCCGCGCCAAGCGCGAGCGTGGTCGTGACCGGCTCTGGATTCGCCGTCAGCCAGCCCATCAGCATCACCTTCGGTCAGAACAGCACGGCCAGCGGCGTCGTCTCCGGTACGGTCTCCACGGACGCCAAGGGCGTGTTTACCGCGACCGTCGCCGTTCCATCCACGGCCATCGCCGGAACATCCGCCTTGACCGCGACCGACGCATCGGGCAACACCGGCGCGACTGCGCTCAGGATCGACCGACCGGTCATCGGCGTCTCGCCGTTGCCCGCCGCGCCTGGATCCACCGTGGCCATCACCGGCGCCGGCTTCGCGCCCAGCGTGCCGATCAGCATCACCTTCGGCCAGAACGGCGCCACGACAGGCGTCATCTCCGGCACGATCGCCACCAACGCGAACGGCGCCTTCACGACGACGGCCCTCGTGCCCGCCTCTGCTGTTACCGGCACGGCGGCCTTCACGGCGGTCGACGCGGCGGGCGTCTCCGCCACGGCTCCGCTGACTATCCAGATTCCCTACAACACTAACAATGGCCCCACCACGCTCTACTTCGCCGAGGGCTACACGGGACAGTTCGCGAACAACGGCAAGGCGTCCTACAACGAGACCCTCTCGATCTTGAACGCCAACCCCTTCACGGCTACGGCCACCATCACTTACCTTATTCAGGGGGGCGCTCCCGCCGTCTTTACGCGCTCCGTGCCGGCCAGTTCGACCCTGCGCGAGTCCGTCAACGCCGACATCGGCGCCGACAAGACCGCTGCCGCCGTCGTCTCCTCGCCCTCCCGCCTCACCGCTCAGCGCACCATCCAGCGCATCGGCGGCTCCGGCGCCGTCCTCGACGGCAACTCCTCCCTCGGCAATCCCAACCTCGGCAAGACCTTCTACTTCGCCGAGGGCTACACCGGCATCTCCTTCCAGGAGTACCTGACGCTGGCTAACCCCGGCACGACCGACGCGCACATCACCGTGGTCTTCGCGCCGCAGGCCGGGGTGCTTACCTCCACGCTCTCCGAGGTGCTGACCATCCCGGCGCAGGGCCGGCTCACGCGCAACATCCGCTCGGACACGCTCAGTTTCTCCAACAAGTCTGTCGGCATGATCGTCTCTTCCGACCAGCCGATCATGGCCGAGCGCGTGCTCTATTTCGGCCAAGGCGACGGTTCGGGCAAGTTCGGCTCGACGGCCAAGGCCGGCATCCAGACCGTGGCCACGCAGTACCTCTTCGCTTACGGATCGAGCGGCGGCAGCGGGCCGGCGCGGACGCCGGACGATCAGTCCTTCGTCACGGTGCTCAACCCCGGCGCTTCGCCCGTGGCCGCCACTGTCATCGCGCAGTTCTACGACGTGGCGGGGCGGTCCCTGGGCATGGCTTCGGTGACGGTCGCTCCCGGCACGCGGCAGACGATCAACGTCAACGCGGTGACGAACAACGTAGACGGCATCCACTCCACCGTGCTGACCTCGGCCAGCCCCTTCGTGGCGGAGCAGCCGCAGTACTACGGCGGCTCGCCCAACGTGGGCGCGCACCCTGGCGTAGCGCCCTCGGGCGCTCCGGCGGGCAACCGCTCCGCCGCCTTCCCTGACCTCTCGCTGGTCAACGCGAACGGGCAGCAGACGCAACAGACGGTGTTCCTGTATAACCCGATCGCCACGCCGATCACGGTCACAGCGACGTACTACGGCTCGACCGGGATCAAGACGGTGGACTACCGTGTGGGTCCGAACGCCATCACCACGGTCAACGTGAACGCGGACGCGAGCGGCCTTACCAACGGGCCGCTGGGCGCGACGTTCATCGTGAGTTCGACCGGCGCGACCGACCAGTTCGTGGCCACCGAGATCGGGGCGACGGCGGACGGACACAGCTACACCGGCAACCAAGGCGCGCTGCCCGCCCAGTAGGGCTGGAGCGACTCCCCTAGTCAACGCGGAGAGGGCCGGCCGTCGAGCAAGACGACCGGCCCTCTCGTCAAAGAAAGGAGAATGCTATGAGTAAGAGCAAGCGCACGTTAAAGTCAGCCGGCGCCGCGGCCGTGATCCTTAGTGCGATGGGAGCGACTGTTGTCCCGGCGCTCGCCGCCGGTCCCGTGGCGCACCATCCGTTGGCCCTCACCCCGGTGCAGGTGTATATCGGGGGGGAACTGACGGCGTTCGGGCTGCGTTTGAGCACCGCCATCAAGCTGGTGCGCCCGCAGACGGCGTTCCCCGTCTATGCGCCAGCCTTCGTACCGCCCCGCTACAGCCCGCTGCAACTGGCCGTCACGCCCACGCAGCGGGGCGTCAGCGGCGGCTACGCGACTATGACCTATGGCGTTAAGCCCGTGACCAACGCGAACAGCGGCCCAAGCATCGTGATCGCGCAGGCCGCCAACGGCGTGCCCGTGGTCGGCGGCAAGACGATCACGGCGACGGTCGGCGTTTATCCGGGCGCCCTCCATGAGTTCGCCACGCCCGGCCACGACCTGCTGATCCTGGCCTGGAGCGAGGGAACGTCCGGCTTCACCGTCTCGACCGACGCCGCCGTCTCCCACCTCTCGTCCGCCACGATCGTCAAGATGGCCTCGTCGCTGCGCGCCATCACACCGTAGCGCCGCCTTCGTGGCGCTGTCCTATCCTCTAGCGGCTCCGCAAGACGCCGGAGACGGCTCTCGATACAGAGAGCCGTCTCCGGCCTTTTCGCGTGCCCCGCACGGCCTCCTGTCGGATGCTTACGGTGCGTCGTGCTTGGCCTTATTGAATCCTCGACGCGGGCGGGGCGCCGCAGAGCGTGGGGGACCGGTGCGCATACGATCACGCACGCGACCCAGGATGCTCGTGAGCATCTCCGTGTCGCGGTGTCCGAGGGGAGCGAGAAGCAGCTGGCGTACAAGGTCGATGTGGCCGGGCATAACCTGCTGTAGGCGTGTCCGTCCGGCGGTGGTGATGGTCACCGTGGTGCTGCGCTCGTCGTCGAGAGAGGGGTCTCTGGTGATAAGGGCCGCCTTTTCCAGGAGCCCCGCTTGATAGGTGAGTCCGCTGCGACTGTAGACGATCTGATCCGCCAGGGTGGTCATGCGTTGTTGGCCCTCGGGAGCGTCGCTGAGCTGGGCCAGGATTTCAAACTGCACGTAGCTCAGTCCACCGTCGGTCCGTAGCTGCTGCTCGACGGCGTGCTGGAGCAGGCTGCTGACTTCCATAAGGGTGAAGTAGGCGGTCAACTGCGCGGCGTCGAGGGATGCGGAGTCAGACATGATGGAGGGTCCCATGACTTGTCGGAGCAAAGAGTGGAGGCAGCCGCCGATCGGACGCCGCTAGGGTTAAGGATGTCAGACCACTCCGCTCACGGCAAGGGTTCCGTTTGCTGCGAAGTCGACACGTGTTATACTCGTAATGTGCTTCAAATATGAAGCAAAAGAGACGACGATCGCGTCGCCGCTGCCAGGGCCAAGTCACGTTCGGTCCCTATCAAGAAGGACATCTCATGAAAGCAGTACGTTATTACGAGTACGGCGATCCCAACGTCATGCGCTACGAAGACGCCGACCAACCGCACCCCGCGTTGGGTCAGGTGCTCGTCCAGGTCGCGGCCACGTCGTTCAACCCGGTTGACGCCTCGATCCGCGCGGGCTATTTACAGCAGGATTTGCCCCTGCGCTTCCCCCACACCCCTGGGATCGACGTGGCCGGAATGGTCGCCGCACTCGGCGAGGGCGTCACAGGGTTCAACATCGGCGACAGGGTGATCGGCTTCTTGCCCATGAACGAGAACGGGGCCGCGGCCGAGTTCGTGCTCGCGCCAGCCGCCGTGTTGACCGCCGCGCCGCGCCGCGTCCCTCTCGCCGACGCCGCTGCCTTGCCCGCCGTGGCCCTCACCGCGTGGCAGGCCCTCTTCGAGCAGGCCAAGCTGCAAGCAGGACAACGCATCCTGGTCAACGGCGCGGGCGGCGGCGTGGGCGGCTTCGCGGTCCAGTTCGCCAAGGGGGCCGGCGCGACCGTGATCGCGACCGCCAGCCCGCGCAGCGCGGACGCCATCCGGTCCGACGGCGCCGATCAGATCGTCGACTACACCACGACCTCGCTGACCGACGCGATCGAGGAGCCGGTCGACGTCGTGCTCAACCTGGTCAGAGGGTCCGAAGAGGACATGGCGACCTTAGTCGGCTTAGTGGCGCCGGGCGGCGTGCTCGTCACGACGGCCTCCCCCGCGCAGGACGACCCCGCGCGCAAGGTGCGCGCGATCAACATGTTCGTGCGCAGCGACGTGGATCAACTTGCCGCCATCGTGGCCAAGGTCGACGCGGGCGACCTGCGCATCGACATTAGCGCTACCTACCCGCTGTCCGACATCGCCCTCGTGCATGAGAGAGGCGCCGCCGGCAAGTTCCGCGGCAAGGTGGTGCTGGTTCCCAAGTCCTGAACGACGCGTTCGTCGCGCCCGCCTGGAGCGCCAAGACCACTTGGTCCTCTGTCCGTGCGTGGAAACCTCTAGGTCGTTGTGCGGATCACCGTTACATGCGTCGGAGTTCACCGCCGCCCTGGAGCAGAGAGCGGCGTCGACCAACCCGTCCGACCCGGCAGGGTCTATGAAGAGTCGCTCTGGGAGCGCAGGCATCACCCCTGTCCCCAGCCGGACCCTCGGACGGGCGGGTAGCGAAGCGAGCGCCCGCGCTCCTAGACACGGTCGCTATTCTGCATTTCGCTGACAATTCATATTAGTAAGAGTGAAGGAGCAACCCCATGACCGACGATACGCAAGCCCCGTCTCAGCCTGCCTCGACTATTCCACCTGACGACCTCACGCGGACCCTCTCGATCGCGCGACCGGACGAAGACCAAAGCCTGCCCCATATTGGGTTGGCGGGCGACACCTATACAATCCTTCTCTCGGGCAAGGACACGGCAGGACGCTACTGCCTCATCGACATGCTCGTCTTGCCTAACGGCGGCCCGCCCCCGCACCGTCACGACTTCGAGGAGATGTTCACCGTGCTCGACGGCGAGATCGAGGCCGTCTTCCGCGGCGAGACGTCGGTCGTACGCGCCGGGGAGACCATCAATATCCCGGCCAACGCGCCGCATTCCTTCCGCAACATCTCTGGACAGCCGGCTCGCCTGCTGTGCATGTGCTCGCCGTCCATGCAAGAAGAGTACTTCGCGGAAGTCGGCGACCCTGTCCCGACCCGCACGTCTCCGCCGCCCGCGCTCGACGACGACGCCATAGCCGTGCAAAGGGCCAAGGCCGCGGCTCTCGCCTCGAAATACCGCACTGAGTTTGTAAGGTCGTAGCTCGTTCGCTGTTCTAGGATTCAGGTGGGGGCGGCTTGAAGACATAATTGGTGGGCTGGTAAAATAGAGTGGAACAGACGCTCTATCTTCCCTGCCTAGCTATGCCCACGCGGGTGCATCCTTGTCGCCGCGCCGGGTGGAGACGCCCGTGACACTGAGCCAAGACGCCCCTCCAAAAATACGCGCGATCGACCCGCAAACCCTCCTTTTCGGCCTCGACCCTACCCCCGGCATCGTCGCGCTCGACGTCCGCCCCAATGGCGCGGCCACGGTGTGGCGGCGCGTCGACGGCGCCGTGGTGCGCGAACAAGATATCTACGAGCCCTGGTTCCTGGCGCGCTCGCTCGACGTGCTGGCCAACCTAGGCGACCGCCTCGTACCGCTGCGGCGGGACGAGCCTGTCCCACCGCGCGCTCTCGCCGGCTACGAGGTGCTCGCCGGCGACAACCACTACAAGCTGCTCGTGCGCGCGCACCGCATCGCCGATCTGCACGACGCGCTGACGCGCGGCTACAGCGAACGCAACGACGGACTACAGGTCTCCGCGCTGCGCGAGATGCGCGGCGAGATCTATATTCGCTCGCACGTCGAGCAGTACCTTATCGCCAGCGGCCGCACCTATTTCAAGGGCCTGGCCTACGACGACGTGCGCCGTATGCAGATCGACCTGGAGACGACCAGCCTCTCGCCCGACACGGGCCAAATCTTCATGATCTCGATCAGCGACAACCACGGCTTCGAGGCCGTCCTCGACGGTCTGCCCGAGCGCGAGTTGTTGGAGAAACTGATGGCCATCGTGGCCGAGCGCGATCCCGACGTGATCGAGAACCACAACATCATGGGCTTCGACGCGCCTTATCTCGTGGGACGCGCCCGCGCCCTCGGCCTACGCCTCGCCCTCGGGCGCGAGATGCCGGATGGGGGGCGCGCCGAGTTCGACGACTTCCCCGACTCGCTCAAGCTCGGCGCCGAGAGCCACCGTTTCCGGCGCTACGCCCTGACGGGGCGCGAGATCATCGACACGCTCCAGGCCGTGCAGCGCTACGACGCCGTGGCTCGCCATATGCGCAACCACACGCTCAAGAACGCCGCGCGCTATTTCGGCGTGGCTCCGGCGGACCGCGAGTACATCGACGGGCCACACATCGCCGCCGAGTACGCGCGCGATCCCGCGCGCGTGCGCCGCTACGCGCTCAACGACGTGCAAGAGGTCGACGGCCTCTCGCGCGCCTTGATGGGCGCCTCGTTCATGCTCTCGTCGATGACGCCGCGCCCCTACGAGCGCATCGCCACCAGTGGGACGGGCCAGGGCCTCATCGAGCCGTTGCTCGTGCGCGTCTACGTGGCCAACCGTCACAGCGTGCCGCGTGGGGACGGCGGCAAAGAATACGCGGGCGGCACGTCCGCCCTCTTCCGTTCCGGCGTGATCCCGCACGTGGTCAAGGCCGACGTCGCCTCGCTGTACCCCTCCATCATGCTGACCTTCGACGTGACCGCGCGCAGCGACCGCGACCTCAACGCCATCCTGACCATCCTGCGCTACCTGATGGAGAGGCGTCTCTACCACAAGGCCGAGGCCCGCCGTTTAGATCCGGCCGATCCGCTGCGCGCCTACCACGACGCCTTGCAGGGCGCCGTCAAGATCCTGATCAACTCGTTCTACGGCTCGCTGGGCAACGCCGTCAACCTGTTCGCCGACGCGGACGCCGCCGCGGACGTCACGCGCCACGGCCGCGACATTTTGCTTAAGATGTTGGCGGCGTTGGAAGAGCGTGGCGTCGAACTGATCGAGGCCGACACCGATGGCGTGCTGTTCGCTACGCCGTCCGACTGGACGGAGAAAGACGAGCGCGCTCTCGTGGCCGCCGTCTCCGCCGCCCTCCCTGAAGGCATCAACATCGAGCACGACGGCCGTTGGGAGCGTATGTACTCCTATATGGAGAAGAACTACGCCTTGATGGACTACGAGGGCGTCCTAACCATCAAAGGCTCGTCTTTCCGCTCCAGCCGCAACGAGTTTTACGGGGAGCGCTTTTTCCGCGCCGTGCTGCCTCTCGTGATGCGCGGGGCTATGGCCGAGGCGCGGGGGCTCTATCTGGACACCGTGGCCCAGATCCGCTCCCACGCTATGCCGGTGCAAGACCTCTGCGTCTCCACGCGGCTGACCAAGTCGCCGCGGGACTACGGCGCGGCCGGGCGCAAAGAAGAGTCTTACGAGGTGATGAAGGCAGCAGGGCGTTCGTGGTCGCAGGGCGACCGCATCTCCTACTACCAGGCCACGCGCGGCAAACGTAAGCTGGTGGACGACTTCGCCGACGACTACGACGTCGAGCACTACGTGCGCAAGCTGAATGCTGCCTACTGCGCGCGGCTGACTAAAGCCGTCTCGCCCGACCAGTTCGCCGAGTTGTTCTCCGAGCAACTAACGCTGTTCTCCACTCCGCCCGAGGACGTCAAGCCGATCGTCGCCGTGGAGACGACCCTGGCCGCCCTGCAAGAACGCCGCTAAAGCCTTTACGGTCCTCTGATAGGTGAGGAAGGAACGTGAGTCATCCCGAATTTTAAGGGACGGCTGACGCAAGAAATCTCCACGCGCCTAACTTCCGAGGTCCAATTATAGACGAAGATGGTACAACCGCTCAAGACGACGCTCAGCAGCCATGCCGATGTTATTAGCGGGCCGCCGCCTGCTCTCGCGATGTCACCTGATCGACAAAGGCGTTAAGGCCGGTGAAGCCGAATGTCTTGTCGGTCAGGCCGTTGAGGTCGACGAGTGCCGAGAGCGTGTTGCAATACTGACCGGTCACGAACAATTCACAAAGTACCAACTCTCGCTATCAGAAGAAGTGAATAGAATATCTAAAGACTTTCAGCAAAAGGTTCTTGTATCAATACTCTACAATCGACAATTCGATACAGTTCGACTTGATGAAATACGGATTGGGCAAGGCAGCGAAATCAAGGATGGCTTGATAGACGCCTGCAAAGCACTGGGTATTTTTGACGATGAGGTCGCGCAACGCATTGAGGAGCCTGTTGCAGCCATTGATAAAAGCAGTATGGAGGTACAACCGTTTGCTGAACCTAGCTACGGGCCAGCCCAAAAGGTAGTCGAGGATTTGAAAGAGTCCCTCGCCCGAGATAGCCGGTGGATGGGTGGACAAAATAATTGATATGCAGGATATCGTTGATGGGTAAACTTGCTTATTCGCATGGTGCATGCGATGTCCGCTCCATGTTTCTTCGTCGTAAAGGGCTTGAGGTTCTTCGGGGTGGAATCCTGCCTAGGAGCTCCAAATCTCAGGGCCGCTTAGAGCAATCTCTGCTGGAGGAGCACAAGGCGGAGCAGGAACGGCAAAGTGCTGCCATGGGGATACAAGGCGATGATGCAATGTCCCTGCCTGATGGATGGGAAGCGTGTTGCTCTCCGAGAGTGATGTGGCGACGTTCATGGAGCAGCTTGGCGCTGCTGATAGATCAGGGCCAATCGAACTGAGTGCCGAGGACGCGGAGTGGCTGAACGCGGCGGCTGCTCACCTTGGGTCCATTATCGATGCCGAAGGATGAGCTTCAGGGCAATATCTATTGGGCTGATTTGCCGGATTATGTCCTTGGATCAGAGCCCGGCAAGTCCCGTCCCGTTGTCGTCATTCAAGACAATGTGCCGGAGATTTCTGCTGCGGATGACGTGGCCGTCGCCACCAGCGTCCTGACCACTCCCGTCTGGCCGCGGCGCGCTCTTGACCGCTCTAGCTTGTCGTCGCGCGGCGCACCGGCCCGTCGCCCTGGTACCTGCTCTCCTGCGAGGACGAGGTGCTCTGCCTCACGCTTCCGCGTCAGTGGCGTCGCCGCATCGGACAACGGGGCCGTCCACCACAGCTTACTCTACCGCCCGCAGCCCGCCCTCAGTCGCCTCTAGCTCACCTTTCCCCAGTCGTCCCTCTTTGAAAACTCAGGATGACTTATGTTTCTCCCTCGATCCTGCATTAAGGTCAGCGCGAGGCGGAGGCGGCCGGCTCAGGCGGGGCGTAGACAGGACGTTCGGGAGCCTCGTACGCGTACTCTACTTCCCGATCCTCGTCGCTGTCGCCGTCCATCATCTTAAAGAAGAGGACGGAGGCGACGATGATGTAGACCGCTGACCCGGCCAGCCACATGATGATGCCGCCGAGTCGCTGGTCGTCTATGGGAGCCAGCCCCCACAGCGGCTGCAGCCGCGCGTAGACCGGATACCAGAGCGAGTCGGTCAGGGTGAACAAGGCGGCGAGGAGGCCCATCGGCATCATGACCGTGACGCAGAAGACGAGGCGCGTGCCGGGGTGCAGCTTTTGTGGGCCGGGCAGAGGCTCGACGACGACCCACCAGAACAGCAGCGCAGACGTGAAGAACAGGGCGTGTTCCACCAGATGCACCGCCGGGTCCAGCAGCGTCTCCTGGTACAGCGCGGGCACGTGCCAGACCAACATGACGAGGACGTAGAAAGGCCAGGCGAAGCGCGGCTGGACCAGGAAGGCGGTCAGGCGGCGCAGCCAGCCCGTGCGGTGACGCGTGCGGGCGATCGCGCGAGAGACGGGGCGGGGGACCGAGACGAGCAGCACGTCGATCGGCTTGCCCAGCAGCAAGAACAATGGTGCTGCTTCGAGCAGCAACAGGTGCTGCACCATGTGCATGGTGAAATTGCGGTCGTCAAGTGTGTCGATCGGCGAGACCAGAGCGACGGCCAGGATGACCCAGCCGGTAAAGAACAGCGCCACGTGACGCAGCTGCACCCGGCCCCAGAGCTTGCCGCGCCGCGCCATGTCGCGCAGGCCGCCCAGGTACGCGACGGCGAGGGCGATCAACAAAAGGGTAATGGTCGGCTGGAAGGTCCAGGCCGAGAGGACCGAGGAAAGCGACGAGTACGAGGGCATGGCTAGCGTCCCGTCGTCAGCGCGCGCGAACGCGCGGGCTTGACTGCCGCGAAGACGATCACAGCAATCAACGCGACAAGGGCCACATTAACGACCCAGGAGAGCCCATTAACTATCATGTCGACCACGCCCAGGGTCTGATACCCCAGGTTGGCTTGCAGCAACTGGCTGGGCGCGGCGACGTGGACGAGGGCGCTGTCAAACCTTGCCCACTGCCTGCCCCTGGCGTCAAAGCCGAGCACATCGAGGCGATATGTGCCTGGCTTGCTGTAGCGGTGCGACCCAACGGTTCCGAGTGCCGCTGAGCCGTCGCCGAAAGTCCAGCGGTAGGCATGGTGCAGCATGGACGGTTGCAACGAGCGCGCGAGCTCGGCCTGGTCTTCGCTGACCACCATCGTCGTGTCCGTCGCGAACGCCTTGTCCACGGTAAAGGGCGCCCAGGTCTTCGTGCTGGCCGGGGCGATCGTAGTAAAGTTCGCGCGCACGCCGTCCACGGAGAGCGAGGCGATATTGTCGATGGCGCAGGCCGACGTGATGGTGGGCGTCAGCACGAACGCCAGCAGCAGCATGACCCCAAGGAGACGGCTCGACGTGATAATAGAACGTGGACGGTGGGACGGCATCGATGGTCTCCCTGGAACTGTAACTTTGGACGGAGCCAATGGCTGAGCGCGCGTCTCTCGGCGGCAACCGTAAAGACAAAATCGCGGCGCGCGCATAGACCTGTCCTTTTAACGTAGCACGCGCATCTTCTTCCAGCATACGCCTTTACCAAATCTTCATACCGACGTGGCCCGTGGAGAGTACGTCGTGTAGCTGTACGGAGCGTCCGGGATGAAGACGGTACGCGCCCACTATACGCGGTGACAACCTGGCGCCGCGGACCCCCTTCTATCTATAGCCCGTCCGTCACGCTCGGTGCGCTATGCTGCAGCTATGACCTCCACCTCTCGGCCGACCTGGGACACGATTCTCTTTGATCTCGACGGCACGCTCGTCGATTCGGTCGAGTTGACCGTGAGCAGCTTCGAGCACGCCTGCCTGATGCATCTCGGGCAGGCTCCCTCCCGCGCCTGGATCGCCGGGACTATGGGGAGGCCGCTGCGCGAGGCGCTGGCCGATGTGGCGCCGGACCGCCTCGACGACCTGTTCGCGGCCTACGTCGAACACCACGACGCTCACCACGACGAGCTGCTGCGCCCCTACCCTGACGCCCTCGTGGCCGTGCGCGCCTTGCACGAGGGAGGGACGCGCCTAGGACTCGTCACCTCCAAACGAGGCGTCGCGGCCCGTCGGGCGCTCGACCACTACGCCCTCTTGGATCTGTTCTCCATCATCCTGACGTTCGAGGACACCGTCCAGCACAAGCCCTTGCCCGATCCACTGCTCGAAGCAGCGCACAGGCTGGACGTGCCGCCCGGCGATCTGCTCTACGTGGGCGACAGCATCCACGACGTTTTCGCGGCGAAAGCGGCGGGGATGCCGGTCGCGGCCGTGCTCTGGGGCGCGGGGACCGCGCCGGAGTTGCGCGCCCTCGCGCCTGACCTGCTGCTGCGCGACGCAGGCGAGCTGCTCGCGCTCGGTCATTCCTATCGCTAGGCCCTCTAGCGACGTAGAACGCTCCGCGTTTTCTATACAGGGACTATGCCACGTACCGATAGAAAAGAGTCCGACGGTCCATTAACCATCACGCGCATGGCGCGGCAGAGCAGATTGAGTGAACAGACCTTGTGCTCCTACGAGAAAATCGGCTTGACCCCACCGGTTCCACGTGATAACAGCAGCGGGCGTCGGCGCTATGACCCTAACATGGTGCGGATGATCGAGTTGCTCTCGTGCCTACGCTCCGCTGGCCTTAGTAAGGGCTAACGTCTCTTGGGAAGCTGAGGGTGAATGGGCGCAAAGGAGAACGCCAGTTCGCTGTCTTGAACCAGGCTTATCGCGCGCGCGCTTCCCTGTGTATAATCTTGCTGGGTTAGGCTCCCTGGACGTACGGCAGCAGTGCGACAAGCGAGAGCTAGTCCACGCGTAGAAAGACTGGGGAAGGGGAGGCAATGGACAACCTGTCGGCTACGGCTCTGGCGCATCTGCGCGCCGTCGATCCCGTTCTCGCGGCAGTGCTCGCCGACGCCGGTCCCTACGGCCTGGCGCCCTCTGACCGACGCTTTCACGCGCTCGTCTCCTCGATCGTCTCACAGCAGATCTCGACGCGCGCGGCCTCTTCGATCATGGCCCGCGTCGAGGCGCTCTACGGCTCGGGCGACGACGTGACCGCGACGGCCACCCTGGCGTTGGACCCCTTGACACTGCGCGGAGCCGGCCTGTCCGGGGTGAAGGTCGGCTATATCCTCGACCTCGCCGCGCGCGTCGACGACGGGCGGCTCGACCTCGCGCGCATCGCTTCGCTGGACGACGACGATGTGATCGCCGCGCTAGTCGCCGTGAAGGGCGTTGGCCGCTGGACGGCTGACATGTTCTTGATGTTCAGCCTCGGGAGAATGGACGTCTTCCCTGTCGGCGACCTGGGCCTGCGCGCCGCCGTGCAACGTCACTACAACCTCGAAGCATTGCCCGACGCCAAAGCGCTGCAGGCCATCGGCGCGTCCTGGTCGCCGTACCGCAGCGTGGCCACTTGGTACCTATGGCAATCCCTGAAGACCGCCCGCGGCGAGAAAGATAGAGCATCATGAGCGACGCCTACGTCCACGGCTACCACGTCCGAGAGAACGAGCGCTTGCAAGATCAGGCCGGAACGCTGGTCGATCTACTGCATTCCGATACCACATACGCCGCCGGAGAGGCCGTGCTCGAAGCTGGATGTGGGGTCGGCGCCCAGACGCTTACGTTGGCTCGGCGCAGCCCTGACGCCCGCTTCACATCGGTCGACATCTCGGCGGAGTCGGTCGCCGAGGCCAAACGACGGGCCGACGCGGCGGGGCTCAGCAACGTGGAGTTCCGACAAGGAGACATCTTCGCCCTGCCCTTCGCCGGTGAGTCCTTCGACCACGTTTTCGTCTGCTTCGTCTTGGAGCACCTCTCGCGGACCGTCGAGGCTTTGACGATTCTAAAGAGACTGCTCAAACCCGGTGGAACGATCACCGTGATCGAGGGCGACCACGGCTCGACTTATTTCCACCCCGACGACTCCGCCGCGCGCGCGGCGATCGAGTGCCAGATCACGCTGCAAGCGCGGGCGGGCGGCAACGCATTGATTGGCCGGCAGGTCTACCCCCTGCTCGTCGAGGCCGGCTTCGACGACGTACGCGTCTCTCCCCGCATGGTTTACGTGGACGCGAGCCGGCCCGACCTCGTCGACGGCTTCACGCGAAAGACGTTTACCGCCATGATCGAAGGCGTGCGCGAACCCGCGATCGCGGCGGCCCTCATAGACGCGCACCGCTTCGACGAGGGCGTCCGAGCCCTCCAGCGCACGACCCAGCCGGACGGCGTGTTCTGCTACACCTTCTTTAAGGGCGCCGGCAAGAAGGGGTGCCGCGTAGCGGCGCCCGATGATCCGCCGGTTTAGATGCTGAGCCTCACTGGTAACGGGCGGGCGCGACGAGCGCCCCCTGCCTATAGGTGAGCCGTTCGTTCTGCCCGCCCCCGCTGGCGCCGATCAATAAATGATGGGCTTATAGCAGAACACTATTCTCGATCGCAGAACGTCACTATCGAGCGACGATGCTCAGGCCGAGCGTCGGACCTCGGCGAGCGGGGCTACGCGTAGGAGGCGCACGGCAGCGGCGTGCTTGCAGGGGTAGTCCCACTGCGCGGCAGGACACGTACACGAGAGCGCTCCCCCCGCCTCGCTTATATCGACGTCGACGAAATAGCCCTTGCCCGGACGCGACGAGCTAGCCACGACGTAGCGTCCGTCGCCGATGTAGACGGGACGCACGCGCTCGGCGCGGACGCGCTGGCGCGCCTTCTCTTCACGCTGCTCAACGGTCATCAGTTTCTCCAAATAGAACGTATGGTCTAATAACTATTTTAATTGTACCACGCTCTCTGCTATTCTTCTATTCTCTTATATATCTACTCGCGGTGCGTGGTACCCTTGCGGTAGCAGTTTCGATAATCGAAAAGCGGCGGGAACACGGCGGTTTGGCGTCTGGCCGGGGCCGTCCGTGTCCGCTGAGGATAAATGCGATGCTTCCCGACGATGGAGCCCTGCTCCTGGTGGGCGAGACCTACAACACGGCGGACGGCTACTACGCCGTGCGCTGCCTTTTCGGCGATCCCATCATCTTTCTCGACAAAGGCGACGGCGACAGCGTGCTCGTCTGCAGCGATTTCGAGCGCGACACGGCGGCGGCCCGCACGCGCGCCGCCCGTACGCGCGGCTTTCAGGACTACGGCGTCGCCGACCTACCCTCCACGCTCTCCGATGCCGCCCGCATCGCCGCGCTAACCTTGAACGTGCTGCGCGCCGAGGGCGTCACACGGGCGACAACCACGAATACGATGCCCCTGTCCGTGGCCGACTTTCTGCGCGGCCACGAGATCGATCTGGTCTGCCAGCCCGACCATTTCATCCCCAGGCGTTTGATCAAAGGACCGGACGAGCTTGCCGCGATCGAGAGCGTGCAGCGCGCCACGGAGAAGGCTATGGCCGCCGCTATCGGACTAATCGCCGGCGCCACCGTGGGCAAGGACAGCCTGCTCTATGAAGGCGGTCGCGCCGTGACCTCGGAGCGCCTGCACGCGGTTATCGACGCCTCCTTGCTCGAAGACGGCTGCTCGTCCGAGGGTGCGATCGCGGCGGGAGGGGTCCAGAGCGCGGAGCCACATAACACGGGCAGCGGCGCGATCCGCGCTGGCCAGCCCGTCGTCATCGATATCTTCCCCCGTCACAGGGATCTGCGCTACTTCTCCGATATGACGCGCACGGTTTCCAAAGGAAAGCCCGACCCCGAGATCGCCCGCATGTACGACCTCACGAGCGCGGCGCTCGACCACGCCCTGACCCTGATTAAGCCCGGCGCCAGCGGCCATGCCGTGTTCGAGGCGGTCTGCCGTTTCTACGAAGAAAACGGCTGCCCCACGTACCTGCGTGAGAACAAGATGCCCAAGACAGGGTTCATCCACGGCCTGGGTCACGGCGTCGGCCTCGACATTCACGAAGGACCGAGCCTGGGCCGGCGCGACGACGTTCTGCGTGAAGGACAGGTTATCACGGTCGAGCCTGGCCTCTACGCGCCGGGGCTCGGCGGCGTGCGTCTCGAAGACATCGTGGTGGTGACGGCGGACGGTCTACGCAACCTGACGTCCTTCCCGCGCCAACTCGTCGTGTAGCGATGGTAGATGGCGGCCCTCTTGGACGACACGTCCACACGACGGGTGGGCTGACCGCGGCGCTGGGGCGTGCGCACGCGGCCGGCTATCAGGTCGTCCAGGTTTTTCCCGGCAACCCGCGCGGCTGGCGGCACACACCCCTCGATTCCGCTGCCGCGGCCAACGCGCGCGCCATGGCGACGCAATTGGCCATGGCCCCGGCCGTGATCCACGCGCCCTACATCATCAATATCGCCTCCAGCGATAAAGCTCTGCGGGAGAACTCGACGCGGGCGCTGGGCCACGCGCTCGATCGGGCCGTGGAGATCGGCGCCGACGCTGTCGTCGTCCACGCGGGGAGCACGGGCGGCGACGCACCTGACGAGGCCATCGCGCGCGTCGCCTCCTTGATCGAGGGTGTGCTGAATGCGCGCGGCCCGCGCGCGACGTTTTTCCCACGCCTCTTGCTAGAGAACAGCGCGGGCGCGCGCAACGCGCTCGGTGGGTCGCCCGAGGTGCTGGGCCTCTTGCTCGCCGCCTTGCCGGACGAGGTCGGCGCCTGCGTCGATACGGCGCACCTCTGGGGCAGCGGGTGCGACCTCTCTACACGGGAGGGCGTCGAGGACGCGGTCGAGGCGTTGGACCGGCACGTTGGTCTAGAGCGCATCGTCGTGCTGCACGTCAACGACAGCGTGGTCGGGCTAGGCAGCAAGCGCGACGTCCATGCCCGCCTGGGCGAAGGCCAGATCGGGCTGCGTGGCCTTGCCGCGTGGATGGCGCATGGGGCGCTCATCGGCAAGACGACGATCATGGAGACGCCTTTAGAGGACGATCCCGTGCGCGAGGCGCTGCGCCGCGCTCTAGCGCAGCGCCTGCGCGAGGGCGACGTAGACGCGGCGACGGCGATCCTAGCCACGCTGGCCCCCGGAACGAGCGTGCCGCTCTCGTCGCCGGACGAGGACGACCTATCGTAAGCGATGGACCGCTTATCTAGAGCAACCACTTTCTTCTTACAGCGTCCGTTGTATACTGGCGTCGAGTTCTACTGTAGCGTCGCGTGAGGAGTCTGTTTCCTATCGCCAAGTTGCACGACTTTCGGGCGAGTCGCCCGGAATTAACGGCGTCGCGCGACCCGTTCGCCCTAGTGGTGGAGGCGCATCTGGCCGCGCAAGACACGCACGATGATGGCGCGCGACGTCGCATAGTCAAGATAGGGTTGCTGCGCAGGCTCTACGCACAAGGTTATGGACGAGAAGATATCCTGGAGATATTCAGGTTGATCGACTAGCTGCTTGCGCTGCCGGCGGATCAAGAACAGCAATTCCGGCAAGAAGCAGCGGAGATCGAGGAGGAAAGACAGATGGCATACGTAACGAGCATCGAACGGATGGGCCGTGAGGAAGGGCTGGCCGAGGGGCTGGTCGCCGGGTGCGAGGAAGGGCTGACTTCGACGCGCGAGGGGGTCCGGCGCGTCGTCGAGACGAGGTTTGGGGCCGTACCCGCGTCGCTGGAACAGCGCATTGGTGCGATCGGCGACCTAGTCACGCTCAACGCGCTGCTGGTCAAGGCCGCTGTCGCCTCTTCTTTAGAGGACATCGAGCAGGAGTAAGGACGGTGCGAAGGCGCTTTAGTCCAGCGTCCCTTTGATGCCCGCGGTCAGCCCGGCGCGCCACTCATTGCGGGTCAGCGCCGTGCGCAGCGCCACGCCAAAGGCGCGGAACAGGCTCTCCCACAGGTGGTGCGGATCGACGGCTTGGAGTGAGCGCAGGTGGATCGTCGCCCGCGCGCCCTGAGCCAGGCCGTCGAAAAAGGCGATGAGGTCGGCGGAGAGCATATCCTCAACGCGCTCCAGGGCGCCGGCTGGCGTGGCGAGGTCGTAGTAGGCGTTGGCGCGGCCCTCGAACGAGATCAGCGCCGTGGCGATGGCTTCGTCGATGGCCATGGTGGCCGCGCCCGCACCGTTGATCCCCTCGGGCGTGCGCTCTTGCAGCAGCCTGGCGAGGGCGCGGCCCATGGTCAGACCCACGTCCTCGGTGATGACGTGCGTGAGGCGGTAGCGCTTATGCGTGAATTGCACGTCCAGGTTGAGGCAGGCCTGCCAGGCGATCGTCTCCAGCATGTGGTCGAAAAAGAAGAGGCCGGTCTCGACCACGCCCGCGCGGCGCGGCCCAGCGTCGACGGTGACCACGGCGAGGGATTCGCGCGTCTCGCGCCTCACGGTCACGTGGCCAGGCCCCTCGACCTCGACCGATACGCCGCTCAACGTCGGGGTTTGTTTCTCGTCGCTCATCTCTCTCCTCTACATACTAGGCGCGGCGAGAGACGCCGCGCGTTCGACCAGCACTGCTGCAAGCGCCGTTCCAAAGCGCTCCATATCGTCGTCCGTCCCGACGCTCACGCGGATCCAGCCCGGTACGCCGAGGTTCTCGCCAGGGCGCACGATAAGCCCGCGCCGCAGCAACGCCTCGCAGACGGCCATGGAGTCGCCGACCCGCAACAGCATGAAGTTGGCTTGGCTGGGCACGACGGTCAGACCGTGCGCTTCCGCGACCCTCTTCAAGCGCGCGCGTCCCACGCGCGTCGCCTCGACCGTATGGGCCACGTGCGCCGTGTCGTCGAGCGCGGCGAGCGCGGCGGCCTGCGCCACGGCGTTGAGGCCGAAGGGCGGACGGATGCGGTCGAGCGTGGCGGCGACGGCGGGATGCACCACGCCGTAGCCCGCGCGCAAACCGGCCAAACCGTGCGCTTTAGAGAACGTGCGCAGCGTGACCACGTTGGGGAACTCCGCCAGAAAGTCGGCCGCGGTGAAGCGTAGGTCGGCGTCCACGTAGTCGTGATAGGCTTCGTCCACGACGAGGAGCGCCGCGGCCGGGACGCGGGCGGCGAACGCACGCAGGGCGGCGCGAGAGACGACCGTTCCCGTGGGGTTGTGGGGGTTGGCCACGAAGACGAGGCGCGTGCGCTCCGTCATCGCCGCGTCCATGGCGTCGAGGTCGTGAACGTTGTGGCGCAAGGGAACGGCGATCGGCGTTCCACCGACCGTCAGTACGGAGCGGCGGTGGATGGCGTAGGGCGGCGCGGCCAGCACCGCCTCGTCGCCGGGCTCAATATAAGCCAACGCCAGCAGCAAGATAATCTCGTCGCTGCCGTTGCCCACGACGATGTTCGCGCGCTCGCGTCCGTAGAGCGCGCTGAGCCGGTCGCGCAGCGCCGTGGCCGCGCCATCGGGATAGGCGTTGACGCCGGAGACGGCGGCCATGGCCGCGGCCACGGCCAGGGGCGAGGGACCAAAGGGGTTCTCGTTCGAGGCCAGCTTCACCACGGCGTCGAGGCTGTAGACCTGCTGCACCTCCGCCGCCGAGCGGCCAGGCACGTAGGGAGCCAGCCCCTCGACGATTCGGCGCGGGCGTACGCCTAATGTCTGCCCGCTCTTGTCATCCGCCGGGATCGTCATCCTCTCCATCCTCCGTCATTTAGCGCCCGCCCCCTAAGCGCACTGGTCACGTCCCGGCGCCTCCCCGTCGTCGCACGCACCGCGACGGATAGGCAGGGTGAACTCTCCCTAGCGTACACCGTCCACACGGAGCCGTTTCCGAAGGGCGTTTGGTATTATAAGGATATCCAGTATGCGCCCCTTTTCTTACGGAAAATAGTGGACGATTTAACCATAGAACACGTCATCAGCCCGGATAAAAAGGTGCTAGACCGCGAAGGCCTCCAGGGTGTGTAATAGATACATCGGACGGGAGCACCGCCGAGGCGTCGCGAAGGCGCGTCAATCCCCCTGTAGAGGAGGCGACCTATGCCATACCGAACAGCAAACAAGCAGGCGCTTTTGCGGAGATGGCAGGTTGATCGGAGGCGCGTCTAGCGAGACGCCGGCCGCAAAAAAGTAGAAGCCAAGAGGCCATTAGACATCCAAAAGCGAAGTGAAAGTCGACTTTCACTTCGCCTTTTTGTATGCACCGGATTCTAAAAGGGATGAGTGCGCCGCGGCAGAAGCGACGGCGCCCGTTGCCTCGAAAGGCATCCTTAACCGTCGTGACCATGGTCATCATGACCGTTCCCCCTTGGCACCCGTAAGGGCCATGGTCGCTCTGGCTGATGGCCGTTGGCGTCGCACGATCGTCATCTTGGCCTTAGTCGCCGTCATAGCAACCCTGTCCGGACGCCTGTGGTCGGAGCGATATCTAGCTCTTGGCGTTCCTCGACACGATCACCGTCGCCGTCATGCCCGGATGAACAGCGCAGTGATAGGCGAACGTTCCCGTTTTGGTGAAGGTGTGCGAGAAGGTCTGGCCGGGCATGAGATCGGGTGAGGCGACCCAGGCGCCCGTGTTGCTGGTGACCGTGTGTGGGGCTTGGTCCTTCTGCGTCCACACGACGGTCGTCCCCGGCTTGATCGTCAGCGTCTTAGGGCTAAAAGCGAAGCCCTTGATCGCGGCGTGCTCGACGTAGTGGGGAGCAGCTTTCGCCGCGACCGGCCGCGCCGTGAGGAGAGGCGTGGCGAGAAACGCGGGGGCGGCGAGGGCGAGAGAAGCAATGACCTTCGTAGAGCGGCGCATCGTGTTTTGTCCTTCCTAGATACACGGTTTTGCATTTCGGCAGGTTGGTTCGCGGTTCCGCTGGCTTCCTGTGGGTTCCTCCAGACATGTAGGGTCGCCGCGTTCCTGTCCTGACCTCATTCAAACACCAACACCCTGAGAAAGCACCGAGAAGGCGCGCCCGTCTCCTGAGAAAGGCCTGAGAAACGTCTCGTCCGCGTCATGCCGCACGGCGACGCCCGCCAAAGGAACGTATACTCGTTGGTGAACACCGGTGCGTGGAAGCCGCCTTGTGAAGGACGAGCCGATGAAACACCTTTCCTCCTTGTTCGCCGCCTTCAACCGTGGAGGTTTGCTGCTGCGCTTTTCCCTCTTGAGCTTCGTCGCCCTCGCTCTCATCGCGATCGGCCTCTCGACCGTGTTGGAGCGCGCGATGACGCAAGATGCTCTACGCCAGCAGGCGGACGAAGTCGCTGTCGTCGTACAGGGTGTGTTCGGACATCGCCTCACGGCGACGTCGCGTCTCATGCCAGTGCTTAAACCGAAGTCTCGCGCCTGGTGGGGAGTCCTGACACAGAACCTTTTGTCCGCGGACGCACACCTCGTGCGCGTCAAAGTGTGGGACCCGACCGGGCGCGTCATCTACTCCAACAATTCCGCGCAGATCAACCACTCCTTCGCCATCGGCAACGATCTTGGCGCCGCGCTCGCGGGTGGTCAAGCTATGGATGTCTCGACGCTGTCGCAACCCGAGAACGTGGGCGATCGCGTAGGCCAGAACGCGTTGTTGGAGACCTACGTCCCCATTCGTGCGGCGGGGCGCGTCATCGGCGCCTACGAGGCCTACTCGGGCCTATCGGACCTCGCGCATCGACTGAACGCCACGCGCAAGACGATCTGGGGCTCCATCGCCCTTGGCTTCATCGTGCTCTATACCTCGCTCTTCGCCATCGTACGCGGCGCCTCACGTCGCCTTGCCCGGCAGTTGCGCGAGATTGCGGTTTTGGGAGAACGGGCGCGTGAGGCTGACGCCCTGCGCCGTGTCGATCAACTTAAAGACGAGTTTATCGGCGGCGTGTCGCACGAGTTGCGCCGCCCGTTGGCCTCGATCAAGGGCTACACCGCGTCGCTCTTGCTGCCGGACGCGGATTGGTCGCTCGTGGAACAACGCGAGTTCCTCCACGTGATCGATGAGGAAGCCGATCACCTTGCCGCGACGCTCAACATCTTACTCGACCTGGCCCGGCTGGGGGGCGGGACGCTGCCGTTGGACCGTGAGCCCCTCCACCTGCCCGTGCTGGCGACGCAGATGGTGCGCAGGATGCGCGCTCAGGCGCAACTCCCCGTTCATCCCTACACCGTCCGTTTCCCCGACCACTTTCCCTACGTCGAGGCAGATAGTGCGCGTCTGGCTCAGGTGCTGCTCAATCTACTTGAAAACGCCGCCAAATACGCACCCTCCGGCACGCCGATCACCGTCGAGGGCCGCAAAGGAGACGATGTCGTCGCGATCGACGTCATTGACCAAGGGCCCGGTCTGACCGCGGCACAGGCGGCGCGCGTGTTCGATAAATTCTATCGGGTTGATTCAGGGTTGACGCGCGCAACCGAAGGAACCGGCCTCGGGCTGGCTCTTTGCCTGGCCGTGGTGGAGGCGCACGGCGGCACGATCGGCGTGGAGACGATGCCGGGGAAGGGCAGTATCTTTACGGTCACGCTGCCGATCGTCGTGAGCATCCCCGCGCCCGCGCCGGATTGGTTACAGGCGTCGGCGCGTTGACGTCGAGCGAGGAGACGGAAAAGGACGACGTTCGTATGGATAAAAACGCAAGGCGCCGTGACGACGACCGTTTGTCCATCCTGGTGGTCGACGACGATCCACGCATGCAACGGCTGCTCAAGGTGAATCTCGAGCGCGCGGGCTACCACGTCGTGGTCGCGGTCGACGGCGACAAGGCGCTCGAACACGTCGATCTCGATCCGCCCGACCTTATGCTGCTCGACGTGATGATGCCGACGATGGACGGCTTTACGTGCTTGGCTCGTCTTCGTGAGTGGAGCAATCTCCCGGTCATCTTGCTCACGGCTAAAGGAGAAGAACCCGACAAAGTGAGGGGACTCGACCTCGGCGGCGACGATTATCTGACCAAGCCGTTCGGGCCGTCCGAGTTGCTCGCGCGCGTGAGAGCCGTGCTGCGGAGGCGCACTCAGGAGGCCGCGCCGGCCGCGTCCACGCTCACCGTCGGCGACCTCACGATCGATCTGGCGCACCGCCGCGTGTCCCGACAAGGACAAATCATCAAACTCACGCCCACGGAGTACAAGCTGCTGCACGAGCTAGCGGCGCACCGGGGCCGCGTGCTCTTCCACGGCGACTTACTCGCGCGCGTATGGGGGCCGGAGTACCGGGATCAAGTCGATTACCTCTGGACGTACGTGCGCTATCTGCGTCACAAGATCGAACCAGACCCTGCGCACCCGCGCTACCTCCTCAGCGAACCTGGGGTGGGCTATCTGCTAAGCGCGGAGTAGCCATACGGCGAGCGGCGGCGGCGATGCCGAGGGCGGAGACGCACGTGAGGCCGAGCGCAGGGGCCGCGCCGAGCGGGACGAGCAGCCCCTGGAGCGCGGGGATCGTCGCCGCGCCCAACTGGCCGGCGGTAAAGACGGCCGAGGTGGCCACGCCCGTCGCTCCCGGGCGCGCCGCCTCAACCTCGCGCACGGCGATAGCCAGGGCCAGCGGCAGAATGGGCGCCATGCCCAACCCGACGAGTCCACAGCAGACCAGCGCCGCCGCGGCATTGCCGCCGAACGCGGCCAGCAGCGCCGCGCCAGCCGCCGTAGCGAGGGCTCCGAGCACGATAAACGTTTGCGGGGCCGCCCCCCGACGTAAGCCCCACACCGTGGGCGCGCCCCCGAGCGCCAGCAGCAGCCAGAACGCCGAAGCCGCCGGCGTGGCCGCGGGTAGGCTAAGGTGAGCGGATTTTTGTACGATGGCGACGACCCAGCCGGCGAACCCTATCTCCATGCCCAGGTACAGGAAGCCGATCAAGATCGGCGCGTAGAGCGCCCTTAAACCCAGCAGCACCCGTAGCGATGGCTGCCCGATCTCGCCCTTAGAGTCATGCACGGCGGGGGCGAGGCCAAGCACGAGAGGGGCTAGCGGAACGATAAGAAGAAGCGCGATCGCATCGTAGACCGGCATGTAGAGGCCCCCATGCGTCAGGGCGAGACCCACGAGCAGGGGGGCTAGAAACGCTCCGGCGCCGAACGCGACGTTCGATGCGTTGAGCACGGCCTCGCGGTGTCGGGGATACAGGCTCGTCGCCACCACTGCTCCCGCCACGTTGACGATGCCAATGCCCAGACCGGCGACCGCTGCCGAGAAAATGAGGAACGGCAACGTCGCCGCGGCGCCTTCGCCGTAGAGACCGATGGCCGTCAGCACGATGCCAAGGGGATAGACGGTACGCGCACCGAGACGGTTGTAGAGCGGGCTAGACGCGACAGTCGTCATTGTCGCGGCCAGAAAGTTGGCAGTGAAAACGGGCCCAAGGTCGGCGTCGTGGATGCGTAGATGCGCGGCGAGGGCCGGCGCCGTGGGACCGATGACGGAGAGCGTCAGCCCAAGGCAGAGCGACACGAAGACTGACAAGCCAAATATAAGGGGACGCGGCAGCGTGAGAATAGGGGACGCTGAGCGGGTTCCGTCGCGAAACGGTGGTTGGGGTCTACTCGCCGTCGGTGATGTAGCTCTTGCCACAAGCCATGCAACGCCATTGCGAACCCATAGGAACGCTCTGCTTAATTCCGCCATCGATGCGGATAGAATAGTTGCGCTTCACCAGAGTGCGGTAGGGCTTGCCGCAGTGAGGGCAGGATTGTTTTTGTGTGCTGGTGCTCGAGCTCTGGGTAGGCGCTGCCATGAGAGTGTCTCCTCTAATGATGATGTCGATGCCGCGTCGCCGGATGTATGAAGTGACGCCCCGCGTCTAAACTAGTGTACGTCGAGCGGTGCGGCCCCGGCAAGTAACCCGATTAGGCCTCCCGCCGGCGCCTCCACGCCCTACCTCTCCATGCTGTCGCAAGAGATATACCATAGTCTACCTACCTAGTAGTCGTGGAGTACTAGATAAAAAGACTGGATCGAACGACTTGCAAAGCCGCTTAATCCAGTCTTTTTATCTGCCACGCTTTTGTAGCGAGGGGGGCTGCTACCCGGCGTGCGCGGCGTCCTGCTGGCCGTAGCGTTGCAGAAAGAGCGCCGTAAAGCGAATGGCGCCGAAGAAGTTGGGCAGGTGGAACTTCTCGTTCGGCGCGTGCAGGTTGTCGTCGGGCAGACCGAAGCCGGCCAACACGGCGGGGGCGCCCACGACCGTCAGGAAGGCCTCTACGATCGGGATCGAGCCGCCCATACGGGTCGACGCGGCTGGGCGTCCGAAAACCTCTTCTAGAGCGGCGGCGGCGGCGCGCATGGCCCGCGTATCCGCGGGCAGGCTGACGGGCGCGGCCAGCCCGAGCTGCCTCACCGTGGCCACGATGCCGGGCGGCTGGAGCGCCGTCACCGTCTCCACGAAAGCCGCGTAGATCTCCTCGGGGCGCTGGTTCGGCACGAGGCGCATAGACACCTTGGCCATGGCCTCGGCGGGGATGACGGTCTTGGCCCCTACGCCAGTGAAGCCGCCGACCATGCCGTTAACGTCCAGCGTGGGCCGCGCCCAGGTACGCTCCAGCGGCGCGTAGGTGCGTTCGCCGGCCAAGTCGCTCGCGCCGATCTGGTCCCGACGGTAGGCCTCCTCGTCGAACGGCAGCGTATCCCACAGGGCGCGCTCTTCAGTGGAAGCGGGGACAACGTCGTCGTAGTAACCATAGACGTTGACCACGCCCGTGTAGGCATTTTTTAAGCCGTCCAGGATCGCCGCCAGTCCGTTGAGCGCGTTGGGCGCCGCGCCGCCGTACAGCCCGGAGTGCAGGTCGCGCGCGGCGCCGCGCACGTCGATCTGCGTGTAGACGATGCCGCGTAATCCCGTACAGAGCGTGGGGACGCCTGGCGCGAACATCGGCGAGTCGGCCACGAGCACGACATCGGCCTTGAGCGCCTCCGGGTGCGCGCGCACGAAACGCTCGATGTGCTGGCCGGTGACCTCTTCCTCGCCCTCGATCAGCACCTTGATGTTGACGGGCGCCGGACCCACCGCCAGCACGGCCTCGACGCCCTTGAGCAAGGCCAGCATCTGCCCTTTGTCGTCGGAGGCGCCGCGCGCGTAGAGGTCGTCGCCGTGTATGGTGGGCTCGAACGGCGGCGTATCCCAGAGGTCCAGTGGGTCGGCGGGCTGCACGTCGTAGTGGCCGTAGATCAAGACCGTAGGGGCGCCCGGCGCGTCGAGGCGGTCGCCGTACACGAGAGGGTGGCCGCCGCCCTCTTCATCGCGGATGACCCTCACGTTCTCCAACCCAATGGCGTGCAAGTCGTCGGAGACCCACTCCGCCGCGCGCGCCACGTCGTCCCGGTGTTCCGGGAGAGCCGAGATGCTGGGGATGCGCAGCAGCGTCTGCAACTGCTCCAGAAAACGGTCTTGATGCAGCGCGATGTAGTCGTGCGCCTCCATAGTGACCCCTCCTCGTCGCCTTGTCTTTGCCAGTTTCCGCTCATCGTGGGCAGTATAGCCCATTGCGCGGCGGCGTCATCGTCCGGCGCTGCTCCCGTCATCGTAGGTACACTGGGGATGAACAATCGTCGCCTGACGATCGACCAAGCGGAGGATAAAGGATCTGTGACCACGCGCACCCCCACGATAATGGCCATCCACGCCCACCCCGACGATGAATGCTTCGGTGGAGGCGGCACGCTCGCCCGCTACGCCGCGCAAGGAGTCACGACCGTGCTCGTGACCTGCACCAATGGTGAGGAAGGCGAAATCGTCGCTCCTGACATGGATGCCGAGGAGGTCAAGCCGCGGCTAGCCGAAGTGCGTCTGGGCGAACTCGACGCCGCCGTGAAGATCCTGAGCATCACGCATAGTGAGCGTCTGGGCTACCGCGACTCGGGTATGGTGGACACCCCCGCCAACGACGACCCGCGTTCCTTCCACAAAGCAGACCTGGACGAGACGACGGGCCGCATCGTGGCCCTGGTGCGCCGCTACAAGCCCGACGTGCTCTACACCTACGCCGAGGACGGCGGCTACGGCCACCCCGACCACATTAAAGCGCACCTCTCCACCGTGGCCGCGTTCAACGCGGCCGGCGACCCGCAGCGCTTTCCAGGGACCGGCGAGCCGTGGACGCCGCGAAAGCTCTACTACTGCTCGTGGCTCGTGCGCTCCAACGGGCAGGGCCTCTGGCGGGCTATGCGCGAACGCAACCTGCCTCTGACCTTCGGCGACCCCGACGCGACCGAGCCGCCAGAGTGGGGCACGCCCGACGACCTCATCACCGCGCGCATCGACGTGGGCGCCTTCGTCCAGTGCAAGCTCGACGCGCTGCGCGTCCACCGCACGCAGATCAAACCTGACTCGACGTTTCTCAATCTCCCGCACGACCTGGCGCAAGAGTTCCTCAGCCCCGAGGGATTCGTACGCGCCTTCTCGCGCGTCGCCGCCCCCGACGAGGAAGACGACTTGTTCGCCTCCCTAGAGGTGGAGACGCCGCGCTACTCAACCGTAGGCAGCGGGGCAGCACACTAAAAAGGGAGAAGACGCATGACCAGCGTAGGAACGACCGGCATCGACGACGACATCTGGCAAGACGTCTGGGACGAGGAGCGCGCCTGGCGCGAAGACGGTCCCGGCAAAGAGCAGGAACCCGATCCGCTGGCGCTGGTCATCTTCGGGGCCACGGGCGACCTGGCGCACCGCAAGCTGATGCCTGCGCTCTACAATCTGGCGCTGAGCAACCTCCTGCCCGAGAAACTGGTCGTGATCGGCTACGGCCGCTCGGAGCACGACGACGACTCGTTCCGCAAGGGGCTGCGCGAGGGCATCGAGAAATCCGGTCTGAAAGTGCGTGACGACGCCTGGAAGACCTTCGCCGAGCGCATTACCTACCAGTCCGGCGGCTATGACGACGCGGAGAGCTTCAAGAAACTCGGCGAGAAACTGGCGCAGGCCGATAAAGAGTTCGGGACGGAAGGCCACTACCTCTTTTATCTGGCCACGCCGCCCGCCACCTACGGCGACGTGGTGACCAACCTCGGCGCGGCCGGTCTAAACAAGCCGCACGACGGCGGCGGTTGGGCGCGCGTCATCATCGAGAAGCCCTTCGGCCACGACCTCAAGAGCGCGCACGCCTTGAACGAGAAGGTGCATGAGTCGTTCGACGAGGCGCAGGTCTACCGTATAGACCACTACTTGGGCAAGGAGACGGTGCAGAACATCTTCGTGCTGCGCTTCGTCAACGGCATCTTCGAGCCCCTCTGGAACAGCCGCTACGTGGACCACGTGCAGATCACCGTGGCCGAGACGCTCGGCGTGGAGGGGCGCGGCGGCTACTACGAGGGCACAGGGGCCATCCGCGACATGTTGCAGAGCCACCTCTTGCAGTTGCTGGCCCTCACGGCGATGGAACCGCCCTCGGTCTTCTCGGGCGATAAAGTGCGCGATGAGAAGGTCAAGGTGCTCGACGCCCTGCGTCTGGCCGACCCCAAAGACGTCGACGCCTGCGTCGTGCGCGGCCAGTACGAGCGCGGCCTGTCGGCGGGCAAGCCCGTCCCCGGCTACCGCGACGAAGAAGGCGTGGCCCACAACTCCACCACCGAAACCTTCGTGGCGGCCAAGCTGATGGTGGACAACTGGCGTTGGGCCGGCGTCCCGTTCTACCTGCGCACGGCCAAGCGCCTGCCCAAGCAGGTCAGCGAGGTGGCCATCCAGTTTCGCCGCGCGCCGCACACCATGTTGCGCGAGCAGGGCACGCCGCGCCCGCGCGCCGGCAACGTGCTCGTGCTGCGCATCCAGCCGGACGACGGTCTGGCCCTACGCCTCTACGTCAAGGTGCCGGGACCGGGCATGCGCGTCCGTCCGGTGGACATGAACTTCTTGTACAAAGACACCTTCGGCGGCTCGTCGCCGGACGCCTACCAGCGCCTGCTGCTCGACGCCATGCGCGGCGACAACACGCTGTTCGCGCGCACGGACGAGGTCGAGCAAGCCTGGGCGCTCGTCACGAGTGTGCTCGACGCCTGGTCGGACGAAGGTCAGAAGAACCTGGCCTCGTACCCGGTCGGGACGTGGGGGCCAAAAGAAGCCGACGAGCTGCTGGAGCGCGACGGACGCCGCTGGCGCACGCCCTAGTCTTCGCCGCTTGTCAAAGCCAGGAGAATCAGGCAGCAGGGGCGCGACCATTCGGTCGCGCCCCTGCCGCGTGCTATGGTAGGGCATGGATGCGACGGATCGTTTTCTGCTGATAGATGGCCACCACCTCTTTCACCGCACCTATAACGCGCTGCCGCGCAGCATCGTCGGGACGGACGGCGCCCCTATCCAGGGCGTCTATGGCTTTGTCGGTGCATTCCTTAAACTCGTGCGCCGCTTTAACCCTAGCCATGTCTGCGTCCCGTTCGACCCGCCTACACCGCCCTTTCGCCGCGCGCTCTTCCCCGCCTACCGCACGGGGCGCCCACGGGGGACGGACGAGGAGGCAGCCAACTTCGACCGTCAGGTCGGGCAGGTGGGGCACGTTCTGGATCACCTGGGCATCGCCCATCCCATGGTCGCGGGCTTCGAGGCCGACGACGTGATGGGCGCCCTGGCGGCGGCAGCCGTAAAGGTCGATCTGCCTGTCGTCATCGTCTCCGGCGACCGCGACCTGCTGCAAACGGTGGGGCCGTTGGTGACGGTCTTCATGCCCAAAGGCCAGGAGGGCGAGACGTTTACGCCTGAGTTGGTGGGGGAGCGCTGGGGCGTACGGCCCGACCAGTTTACGGACCTAAAAGCGCTTATCGGCGACGCGTCCGACCACATCCCCGGCGTGCCCGGCATCGGTCCCAAGACGGCCGCGACCCTGCTCACGCGTTACGGCACGATCGCCGCGCTCTACGACGCCTTGCCCTCGTTGCCGAAGCGACAAGCCGATCTGCTGCGCGAACACCGGGAGCGGGTCGAGCTAAACCAGCGGCTGGTCACGATCGTGACGGCGGTCGATGTTCCGACCGCGATGGACGTCTACCGTTGGACGGAGACCGAGCCGTGGACGGCCAGCGCCCTGCTCGAGACGCTTGGCCTGCGCCGCTGAGCGGATGTTGGCGTGAGCGGTCGCCGCTTGCATACCGTAGCACGGTAGACCTTGTAGAGACGCGGTGCTCCCGCACGTCTCTGCTCTCACGCGATCTAGACGAAATGGGTGCTCGGAGCGACGTCATATCTGCTGAAGTCGACTCGGAGAACGTGAGCAACTCTTACTCTTATACTGTACATAGGCCGCCAAGTAAGAGGCTGATAATGCCTGCCAAGGATCGCTATCATGATGTCGTCGTTCGCGCCTTACAAAAGGATGGTTGGACCATCATAGGCGAGCAGGTAGAAGTCATCATTCCAGAACGGCGTCTATGGCTCGATATCCGCGCGACAAAGGATGATAGGAGGTCATCCATTCTAATCGAAGTAAAAGGATTTGAAAAAATGAGATCGCCCGTGTCTTATCTTGCCGACGCCATCGGCCAATGCGTCGTGTACCAAGGGGCATTGGACTATATCGGGATCACTGATCCGCTGTACATGGCCGTCCCGTCACGTGCTATAACGGGAATACTGGGAGAAGAAATTGGTAAGAAAGCCGTGCATCACGCGCACGTTGGCTTACTAGTGTTCGATCCCTTACGAGAAGAGGTGACGAAATGGATGCACTCCAACACACTCTGAAAGAGGTTATGGCCAGCTACGCTGGAAAAGCGCTCAACGGAGAAAGCTGGTTGACTGAGGGCGCTGAAGGCCGTCTCTTTACTGTTGTGTCGGTCGGCGAGATTCAGGGGAAACAGCTTGTCGAGACGGGCCTCATCGCGCGTGTTGTCGACGAGCACATCGTCATCGATCATGACGCGAACAGTAAGCCCTTGGTCGACGCCCTCTTGCAGGCAGGTTTGCCTCGACAACAAATAGTCTTAGCCTACGCGGGTGAAACGAGCAGCGACGCGGCGTAGACGCGGAAAACAGCGTGAAGGTTGGCAAGCAGTCGCCGATCGCGCCTTCTTGCTGGCCTCTGACTATCGCTTCGACTACGCGAACACCGGGAGCGGGTCGAGCTAAACCAGCGGCTGGTCACGATCGTGACGGTGGTCGACGTTCCGACCGCGATGGACGTCTACCGTTGGACGAAGAGCGAGCCGTGGACGGCCAGCGCCCTACTCGAGACGCTTGGCCTGCGCCGCTAAGAGGCGTCGCGCCCGCGGGAGGCGCCAAAACCGTTAGCGCATCTCCGTCGGGCGTCCCTTTAGATGACGCGCGAACCAGTTCACGATGGCGATGGCGGCGCGCACGCGATTGGGCGCTTTGACGAAGCCATGCCCCTCGTCGGGGAAGAGGATGTACTCGACGGGGACGCCGCGCCCCCGCAGTCCTTCCACCACCTGCTCGGCTTCGACCACCGGCACGTTGGTGTCGTTGGCGCCATGCAACACCAGCACGGGCGCGGCCACCCGATCAAGACGGTGAATCGGCGAGAGGCGGCGCAACAGGTCGCGCCCCTCCGGCGTACCAGGGTCGCCGTATTCCGTCGTCGAGATGGCGGCCATCCAGGGCTCGGTATGCGCGAAGAAGGTCTCGAAGTTGACGATGCCGAACAGGTTGGCGCCCGCGGCAAAGAGGTCAGGGTGCTCCGTGAGGCCGGCCATGGTCATGTAGCCGCCGTAGGAGCCGCCCATGATGCCGATGCGGCCCGCGTCGGTGATGCCTGCGTCTACGACGTAATCGACACAGGCCTTGATGTCGCGGACGGCGTCGACGCGTAGGGGGCCGTCGTCCAGGTGCAAGAACGTCTTGCCGAAGCCAGACGACCCACGGACGTTGGGGGCGAACACGGCGACGCCGTACGCGAGCAATGCCTGGTACGTGGCGTTGAACGTCGGACGCTCCTGTGCCTCGGGGCCTCCGTGGAAGGACAGCACCAGCGGACCTGGACCACTCACGGAACCCCCAGAGCGCGGTTGGTAGAGCCAGCCCGTCAGCGCGCTCCCATCGTGCGCGGAGAAGGAGACGAGTTCCGCTGGCGACAGCCCATCGAGGTCCACCCCGGCATGGGGGCTGCGCGTGGCGCGCCAGGCGCGGCCGTCGAGGCGGTCGCTCACCACGATGTCGCACGGCGCCGTCGCGCCCGTCGTGGCGACGGCCAAGAGGCGATCGTCGCGCGAGAGGGTCAGGCCGAAGGCCACGTCCGCCAGGAGCGCGGGACCAGGCGCGTCGTGCCCGCTAGGCAGGTCGACGGTGGCGAACTCAGCCCGACCGGCCCTGTTCCAGAGCAGCACGGCCGTCGCGCCGTCCTTGCTGAGGACGAACTCGCGCAGCTCGGCATCGTCGCGCACGGCGACCATCTCGACGGCCCCCGGTCTGCCGCCCTCGGGGAGGGCGATGCGCGCGAGGGCGGCGTAGTCGCGGCCCTCGTCCGAGATCAGGTAGGCCGAGCGGCCGTCGGGCGCGAAGCGGCCCTCGGCGTAGACGCCGGCTCCCTCGTGGGGCGTGAGGAGCATGTCCTCCCCACTCTCGAGGTCGACGAGGAAGAGGTTGCTGTCGCCGCGCCCGACCACGCGGTCGAGCAAGGCGCGGCGGCCGTCGCGGGAAACGTCGGTCGCGCTGCCGATGCCGTCGTTGCGCGCCACGAGCCGGAGCACGCCGCTCTCGACATCATACAGGTAGGCGTCGATCGCCGCCGGGTCGCGCCGGTTCGAGCCGATGAGCAGAGCGTGACCGTCGTGCGTCCAGGGGCCGAGCCGGTTGTTGTCCGTGCCGCCGTCCGTGAGGAGGCGCAGGCCAGCGCCATCGGGGCGTACGAGGTAGACCTGCGCGTTCATGCCGCCGCCAGGAGCCAGCGAGAAGGCCAGCCAATCCCCGCGCGGCGACCACGACACGCCTTGCACAGGGTCGTCGAGCGCCGTCACCGCCATGGGCCAGCCGCCCGCGACGGGAACGGTCCAGACTTGCGGCACGCCGCCGAGGTCAGATACGAAGGCGAGGGTCGCCCCATCGGGCGAGAACGAGGGCGACACGCACGCGCCGATGCGGGCCATCAAGGAGACCGTTGCCTCGGGATCCTGCGTTGGGCTCACACCCGCACTACTGTCTAAGCGTTCCATGTCCCTAGTATAGGGGCGCCGCCCTGTCTTTGAGACACGAGAAAGCGACTTTCCCATACGCGCGGTACTGACTGTCTAGTGAGAGGTCGGCCTGAACCGTGTGGTGAGGCGTTGAGCACTATCACGAGCATAATCCGCGGCCGTCCTAAGAATACGTGTCGAACGAAAAGATCGCCTTCATCACTGGTGCGAATAAGGGCATTGGTTTCGAAATAGCGAAGCAGTTGGGCAGCACAAGCAGCCACCAAGGAACCGCCCCCCAACTTCAGGATTGTAACGACTGCTGCCGACCCTGGGAGGAGTAGAGCGGCAACGCTGGTAGGACCGCTTTGCTCCAGCGACAGCCCGGTGGGACCGTAAAGAAGGCAGCGTGCATCCGGGCAGCACTAGATCATCCAGCGGCCTTGCCGTCCGTCAAATGCCACGGGTTTTCGTCGTGGAGGGTCAAAGCATCACGTCTCCGCCGTTGGGGCCAAGCGTTTGTCCAGTGTAGTAATCCGAGTCCGACGAGGCCAGGAACACCGCTGTCGGCGCAACATCGTCGACCGTTCCGAAGCGACGCAGCGGCAGCGCGGCGCGCAGGAGCGCGTCGGCGTCCTCATCGTCGGGTGCGCTCCTCGTGCTAATGGGACCGGGGGCAATACAATTGACATGAATGCCGCGAGGGCCTACTTCGCGCGCCAGCGCCTTCGTAAACGCGATGATTCCCCCCTTCGCGGCCGCGTAGTGGACCCAGCCCTCGCGCCCGATCTGACCGATTTGAGAGCCCATCGTGATGATTTTCCCATTGCCTCGTTCCAGCATCGCGGGAAGGACGTAGCGCGTACACAAAAAGGTTCCGCGCAGATGGACCGCGATCATATGGTCCCACTGCTCGGGCGACATCTCGTGCAATGCGCCGCGTTCCATGATCCCGGCGTTGGCCACGAGCACATCGATACGCCCTGCTTCCTCCAACAGCCTCTGCACCATAGCCTCGACCGCCGCCGCGTCGGCGACATCGGCTGGCAGTGACCAAGCCCGGCGGTTCAGCCCGACGATCTCGTCGACCGTTCCCTCCAATTGCTCGTCGAGGCGCACGTCGTTGACCCCCACATCGGCCCCGGCGCGCGCGAGGGCCACGGCGATGCTCCGGCCTATTCCACGCGCGGCTCCCGTTACTAGAGCGGTCTTGCCCTCGAGCTGTCCCATACACGTTCCTTTAGGCTTGGCTTTGTTTATGAAAATCGCGCGGACTACGCTGCCTTTTGTGGTCAGGAGCGCTGGCTAGGCGTCGGGCAAACCCCTTAGGCGCGGATGAGGATCGCCACCGCGTCCTTAATGGCCTGCCGGCGTCTCTTCAGGCCGTCCTCATCCTCGGGGCCGTCCATGGCGTTGGCACGCATTTGCGTGAGGGCGAGTATCAACGCGAAGAGCACGGGGGCTGGAAAGTGGCCGCCGACCACGCCTTCTTGCTGGGCTTTGCTTAGCGCCTCGACCTTGCTCTCGTTGGCTTCCATGACGGCTTGGATGTGCATGCCTTCCCCCTCGCGTTCGAGATAGTCCCAGATTCCGATGCGGAGGATCTCCGGGGTCGTCCGGTACTGATCGAAGAGGCGCGCGGCGTACTCCGGGAGATCGTACGCGTCAATAGGGACGTCGTCCACCACGCGGACGACGATGGCGTCGAAGACCGCGTCGAAAAGCTGATCTTTACTGCCGTAGTAGGCGTAGATCATAGATTTGTTGGAACCGGCCGCCTCGGCAATGCGGTCGACGCGTGCACCGGCAATGCCATACCGTGAGAACTCGGCAATGGCCGCGTCGAGGATGCGCTGGCGCGTCGCTTGAGCATCGTACTTCATGCTCAAATTATACGTGACGAGGCCGTTTCCTCATCGATAAGAGGCTCTTCCAAGAGTGCGCGAGAACGCGTTTGGGGGAGCGGATGAGGTCGTCGCGGTCCCGAGTATGAGCAGCGAGGGCGACCGTGAGGGAGGCGGTGTAGATGAGAGCGCCCTGCTGAGCGACGGCGGTCCAGCCGACGACACGGGGACGCCGCAGATGAAAGAAGAGGAAGAAGCGCTCGATACTGCTGCGTTTGCTCAGCTCGGCCCGCGTCCAGGCCGGCGGGAGACAGGTCCATCTCAGCAGCCCGGCGCCAACCTCTAAGATGATGTTTGCGGAACGTGAGCTGCAGGCGTCTCTCCCTCACGACGTTCTCTTCGAGAAGCGTAGGCCCGTCGGCGGATCCTGGTGAACGACGGGCGCGATCATCCTCCCCTAGAGCAGAACGACGACGGAACTGAGGTGATAGTCAGGGGTCGCGCGCCGCGACGGGTCGGTGATTCAAGCACGGCGTGCGGTCTCAGAGGCGCGTCGTGTCGAGCACGCTCACGGTGTTGTCCCCTTCATTGGCGACGAAGATGCGCCCGCTCTGCTCGTCCACGCCGACCGCGGGCGGCCCCGCGCCGACGTCCACGCCGGTGAGTCCGCGGCCACTGCGCGTGTCCAGGACGTCGACGCGATCGGGGCCGTAGACGCTCGGCCCATTGAACGCCACGTCCGTCCACACGATCGCGACCCGTCCGTACGTCTCGTCGACGGCCTCCACCACCGGCGGGAACCGCATCTTGACGGAGAGCAACTCCCCCGTCCACACGGTCCGCCCGCTCCGCGTGTCCAGCCCCGTCACGCCGAGCGGGCCGCCGCTGGAACTCAGGGGGGACTCCGTCGAGATGTAGCGCCCCGCCCGCGGGTCCACCACGCCCGCGCCCACCATGTAGACGGTGTGCAGCACGCGCCCCGTCGTCGCGTCCAGCAGGGCCACACTGTACGTGCGCGTCGTGAAATCGTAGAAACTGGCCACGACCCGCCCCGCCAGCGCGTCCACCGAAAAACCCGTTGGCCCAAAATCCTGCTCAGCGGGCAGCGACACATGCCGCCCCACCCGCCCCGTGCGCGCGTCGAGCATCGTGACGCCGTCGCCCTCGGTGATGAACAGGCGGTCCGTGCGCGTGTCGAGCGCCACGTACCCGCCGACCTGGCCCAACCTCGCCGTCCACACGACCGCGCCGCTGACCTCGTCGACCGCACGGAGGGTTGACGCCCCGATGGGAACGTCATTGGGACCGCGACGACCCCCATCGAGGATGAAGAGCCGGCCGCGCCGCACGTCCGGCGTCATGGCCCGTGGAGACACCCCGGCCCCGAAGGCGCGGACGACCCCGCCCGTGCGCCCGTCGATGACGTGGACCGTGCCGGGGCCGGTTAATGGGCCGTTGTCCCGCCCGACGCGGCTTGTCAGGACGAAGAGTCGCCCGGTCCGGGCGTCCACCACTCCATTGTCGACGAACCCGTGCGCTTCCAGGGTCACCGCGCGCAGGGGCGCGCCCGTCGTCCCGTCGAGCATGGTCACGGCCACGCGCATCGAGGTGATCGTGGCCCCGCCCTGGGGTTGCGCCGTCAGCACGAAGACGTGCCGCGTGGGCGCATCGACCACCACCCGATAGGGGCGCGCGGGCAGGCGCACCGTGCGCACGGGAACGACTGGCACGGTGGCGGCCGCCCGCGCCGCATCGTCCGCGCCGGTCGATCTCGCCACGGGGACGAGCGAAACGGCGCACGCGACCGCGCTCACGGCGCGCAGCCCCGCACCGGCACGCTGCCGTGACATAGGTCCCATCACCCCGCGCCGCACCTTCATGACACACTCCTCCCGCTATGCCTGCCCTCTGGGGCCGTGAGCCTCGGACTTCCTGCTCGCGGCCCTGCCCCCCGCGTCAACGATAGCACGCCGCCGCGATCAACGTCGCGTAGAGACGCGCGATGGGGACCGCGGTGTTCGAGATGCCCGTCCGCTTCTGGTCAGGACAGTAGACCGTCGCCATCTTGGGCGCTCCGCTTGTATAGGCGGCCTGGGCGACGCCCGAGTAGAGGCCAACGTTATCGCCCGGGGCATCGACCCCGCGGAAGTAGGCGATGCGCAGCGGCGTCCGCGTGGGATCGAGGCTGACGCAGGACCCGTTTTTCTTCGTGCAGTAGTGGTCATTGAGCCAGGTGAAGAGGTCGGCCGCGTAGGCTCCCTGCGCTGGGGCATTAGTCGTGGCCACCCCGTTAGGGCTTTCCCCAGGGCTATAGTTATCCTCCGTGAAGATCACGGGGAGGCGCAACGAGGTCGCCTGCGCCGGTCAGAGGCGCGTGGCGTCGAGCACGCTCACCATGCCGTCTCCCGTGTTGGCGACGAAGACGCGGGACGTCTGCGCGTCCACGGCGATCGCCGGCGGCCCTACCCCCAAGAGAACGCCGCCGAGGGGACGCCCGCTCTTTGCATCGAAGACGCCCAATTCCGTCGATCCTTAGCCCGCCCCATCCGACGACTGGGTCACGACGAACAAGCGATGCGTCCGTTCATCCACGGCCACCGCACCCTTTCTTGCCCTCTGGGCTAAGCGATTTTGAGCTAGAGGTGAACCGATATCCTCAGTTTTTTGTTCAATTAAGAGCTCAGCCCGTTGGAAAGTGCGGCCCGTGGGCGATGTGCCTGATGACAAGCGTGTCCCTGGCACTCAGCCGATGCGTATGAACACCCCTCTCCCGATCTGGTCAGTCGTCAGCCGCTTGCCCCATTTGGATGACCTGATTTATGTGAGCCCGCGCGCTATCGTATGTCACTCCCATGGCTCGTAGAACCTGTGCCGGTACTGTCTCGTCAGACCGTAACATGCCTAACAGGATCTGCCCTGTTCCTACACGATGACGTCCAATCCTTATCGTCTCATCAATAGCAAGACGAATAATCTGGCTTAACTCTGAAGTTACCTCCATCCCAAGTTCCAGACTATCATTGCTGACATCGCTGATACCATTTGAGGAGGCATCTTTATCCGATAAGCTATCAGCGCTAGTGCCTCCGGTTATGACACTCGTTGTGGCGCCGTCGCGTACGCGCGCCATGGTCACGCCCAAGCGCTGAAGTACTTGCCCAGCGACGCAGTCCTCGCTGTTCGTCAGGCTCAGCAGAACATACATCGCATCAACATGGCGCGCTCCACTCTTGCGTCCCTGATCGTGTGCCCACTGAAACGCGATGGCGGCACGCTGTGTGAGTCTCCTGCTGTTTGCGTCGGCGCCATCGCTAACGGTTACTCGTTGATGCAGCAAGTACGCCTCCACGTCGGTGCTCTTAAAGCGATACTCATTGCCGACACGATAGGCCGTCACCTCGCCACGCGCAACAAGCCGCCTTACTGTGGCGACGTCGATACGCAGCCACTCAGCGACTTCTTCGGTCGTGTACAACCGTTCCATCTCACCATCTCTCAACTATGTTTACCCCTTTTTGGGGGATTCTAACATACTCAAATCGTTTTTGTGTTTGGCAAGCACATCTAGGCTCATGCCCACATTTGATGATGGGCGGCCACTCGTAGAGCATGAAGGGACACCGCTGATGCGGTCTGATCGCGTAGTGACGGAGTTCCCTGATGCACCTCAATCCTGCCTGCTTCTTACCGCACCTCAAAGGGCTGCGCTTCGTATCCAGGCCGGGATAGAATAGGTTCTTGGGCGCTTTTGATGATGCCAATTTATGTATCGCCATGCGATGACAATGAGAGAAGATGTTGCCTACGGCTGGAAATCGGACGCATAGTGATGCGACTGCTCAACACCGTCTAGCAGCACGATCCATTTATTGTGACGTATGATGTTGACTTTCGTTCCTCCTACTCCGCTACAGAATTTACTATCGAAATAGGATAGGCGCTTGTGCATTACAGCACGCGTCTCATCAGCCGCCATCATTTGTGTAGATGTACTTTTCAGGTATCAGGCCGAAAAGTCGGGGATCAGGCGGCGACCGCGAGGAGCGACGCAGGCGGACGCACAGCCTGCTGCAGGATGAGGGCAGCGAGGGACGGCAGGCGCGCCGCACCGCAGAGGCGATCATA